>JAEEGF010245564.1_pt1 | contig 10934 bp, 10 predicted proteins | sample 9134171 | NCBI WGS metagenome assembly JAEEGF01 (sample SAMN16246542, study PRJNA631951) | gut metagenome | biome: gut microbiome; feature: rumen; material: AP-attached | host: Bos | place: Iran: Karaj | collected 2018-10
ATGTCGCTTGCGACATTCTCGCGCCGAGCGCGGTTGCATTTATGCAACATTTACCTATCGCGCGAGTGCGCATCCTTAGCGGAGCGTTTTTTATATCATAGGAAAGCAATTTCCTATGATATAAAAAGAGGACCAAGAACCGTATATAATATACGATTCTCAATCCCCAAAAAACTTCTATTTTAAATAATTCCCAACTTATACTATTTCCTCGTCCAATGACGTATCACTCATTCTAACACTTTTTTCTTTTTTTGTCTTCTGCAATTTCTCCGCTATCATTAACTTTCAGTCGCAGATCAGCTCCGGCAGTCTTTTCAAGGCACACCCTCACATTGGCCATATCACTATAATCCACAAAATGTGTGGCAGTCTCCAAGTCATTGCCACTCTTCATCTTTCTGTCGATGAGCCTGTTTCTGAGCATATTCTCGTCGGCAGACAGACTTATGGTATAGTCGGCATACTTTCTAAGATCTTTCCAGCCGTCCTCTTCCAATAGCAGATAGTTACCCTCAAGCAATACGATATTTCCAGTGATATGGATTGCATCCTCAATAGGATTGTGGAGATGCCTGTCATATGTCGGCCAATAACAGTCCTTGTCAGAAGCTACCTGCTCTATGGCATTGGTTAATTTATCCAGATCAAAAGTAATTGGTGCACCTTTGATATCCACCATTTTTACTTCCTTGCCATCTCTGATGGTAGTATGGGTCTGCAGGTATTCCTGTCTTCTATGAAAACCATCCATTCCAATAGCCTGCAACTTAGTAACTCCATCAGTTTCCAATGACAATTTTTCCAAAAAACTGCACAGAGTGCTCTTTCCACTTCCAGGAGGTGCCGCGAGAAACGCCAGCACTCTCTTACCCTTTTTCTCCTGCAACTGTGTAAGCTTTCTCAAAAGTGGTATAAAAAGTTCATTTACAGTTTTTTCACTATATATTGCATCTACATGTATTCCATTGATTTCAACTGAATAGTTCATGGCACCTCACGCAGCATCATACATTTTCCTGCAGACTATTTCCGCTTTTCCCGCAAACAGTCATCAAAATACAAATGGAAACTCATAAATCTCATCTGGATGAAAAATAGAATCCCCAGTTACTTCTGTTACCTTAAAAGTTGCTCCATTCTGCCAATCAATAGTAATTATTCCTTTTACGCTTTCATCATCAGATGTAAAAAGAAGTGTTCCGTCACCATTTTCTACAAAGCTACCAGTAACTTCACCAACTCTATACGCTGAAATGATAGCTTCTTCGGAGCCTTCCTCCCATCCCGGACGAGTGATCAGAATACCATACACGCTGCCTGTACCCTGATTGTCTACAAATGTTCCATACTTGGTAGATCTTTCCGGCATAGTAAACTCTTCACCCTTCAGCTCTGCAAGTTCATTGGCAATTACATAACATCTATACTCAGTAGCTTCTTGCAAATATGTGTGCCTCTCCAAAGGATAAATCGAGCCACCCTCTTCACGTGGGCCAAGATCCGCTACTACAACCTCTTCCGTCATATCAATCCAGTTTCTTTGGTCAGCCAATACTCTCTGCTTGGTCTCCTCATCCGCAAGATCAGTGAACCTCTTCCAGATATTGTTAAGTTCTGCATCCCAGATTTCATGATACCAGCCGGCAGCTACATTCATTTCAAACTGAGTCTCTGCGTCACTAAACAGGTCTTCATATTTATCAGTTATATTTGGGATATTGGAAAGTTCTTCCTGCAGTGATGAAGAAGCTTCTACTACAGCCTCGACATCTGCCTTTATATCCTCTGTATAATCGTAGTCATAATCTGCTACTGTGCTGTGATCCCCGTCACCAGCACTATCAGCACTTGTTCCGCTGTTACCTGCATTGCTGTTACCTGCATTGCTGTTATCTGAAGTTTCCTCATCAGATTTGCTTGAACTGTCTTCTACTGAACTCTGATAAGTACCTTCTGCAGAATCACCAGCATCTGTCACCTCTTCTATCTCTATATCCTGAGCAGACTCCTTATCTTGTGCTGCGCTACAGCCAGAAATCAGTATGGTACCTACCAGCAATCCGCATATGAGCTTGTTTTTATACTTCATAATCTTTTCCCTCCTAACAAAAACTCATAAAGGCTATTATACTCCCGCCCCTTACAGAATACTACGCATTACACGCCTTATATCTTCTGCATGATGACCATAGAAAACAATATGGTGGTTTCCACATGGCTTTTTGAGAATATCAGAGACATCTTCTTCAAGTTTAACCAAAATCTGAGTACGGCACAGATCAGGTTCATCAAGATTTCTGATAATCTTTCCATCACTTACAAAGTAGTTTTTAAGATCTGCTGAAAGCCTGAATATAGTTACATCCTCTTCGCGAAGATATCCCTTTATAGCAACTCCTGTTCCTGACTCAAAATGAGTATCAAGTCTCAGGTCATCTGTCATTGCCAGCGGAATCGTGCAATGAGCCAGAACCATTGTATTATCTGCTGGTGATATCCTTGAAGGATTAGCCTGGAAGGATGGCTGCCCTGTAAGTAGCTTTACTATGTGCATTGATATTAGTGCTGCTATATCGCCCTCACAAGCAGCTGTAACTCCTTCATCGTTAAGAAGTGCAAGCCCTGCGCATCCTGTAGTTGCAAGAGGCTTTAAAAGATCAAAACATCTAACAGTAAAGCCTGAAAGTCCATATTTTTCCGCAATTGTCTTAAGAGCTCCAAAAGTCCTGAGAGCTTTTGTTTTTTCAGCATCATCAAATGCTCCTGGCAATAGATCCTTATTGACCATAACAGTGCGCTCATATTCCTGTTTTACTTCATCAAGAGAAATATCTTTAAAAGTTACTCCAAGCTTTTTAGTAGCTTCTTCGTATGAAGGAACTGAAGCAATAAGCCAGTCAGAAGGATGTCCCATAACTCCAAACACTGTCTCGCTAAGGCTTTCCTTTAGTTTTTCTGTCATAACAAGTGTTTTGATGCGGTCAGCAACATAGCCTACATCTCCATGCAGGATTTCACCATTTTTTCCATTGCTTGTAATATATGTCATGATTTCCAAAGACGCAGCAAGTGAATTATTGGAACCATTTGTAAGTAGATAGTATGGCTCTTTTAATTTGTCCACATTTTGGAGAAAGAGATTCTCACTGCCACCTGACTGTATGAAAATAAGCTTCAAATCGCAGTCATAGTCATCAATATCACTCATAGTGAGCTTACAGCCAAGTTTTTCTTCAATTTCAGCAATAAATCCTCCTGTTATAGGATTTAACATATCATTATAATTAAGCCCTGATCTCAAACCTGATATCTTAATGTTCATTTCTTATTACCTCTTGTTACTTTTTTGGATTACTCTAAATTACACCAGTGCACATCTTTGTTCAAATTGTGCCAAATTTAATCCGTAATAGTGTATTTCATGCAGCCTTTTTATCGATAAACACCTTAACAGACTCCGTCAGATGCTGATGATGCACATTGGTCGCATCAAACTTCACTGATGTAAATGCAAGCTGCATGATAGGTCCAGTTGCAAAAGCACATATAAGCGTACCGATTCCTACCGGTCCTCCAAGTAACCATCCGATAAACGTTGCCAGTCCAAGCAGTGCAATGCTTATTATTCCGATAGGCACCTTTTTTGCCCTCTTGGCAAGTGCCACAAGCAGTGTATCTCTAGGTCCGCACCCCAGCGCAGCACTCATATATGTAAACTGTGTGTATGCCATGATCACAAGACCGATGATCATCACCGGAATGCCTGTAGCCAGTGAATCGCACTTAGGTATGACATTTATGTGGTTAAAAAAGTCCACTGATTTGCCAACAACAAATGCATCAATAAACATAGCTATTCCAATTGGCTCCCTGAGAGCAATGTCTATGCCCAGTATTGCGTAGGATACTGCAACTGAAGCCGTACCATACAGAATTCCCAATGTCTTAGACAGTCCCAGATTAAGCACATCCCAAGGCCCTGCACCTATATTGGCCTGGATCGTCATATAGACTCCGAATCCATTGATGAACAGACTTATCGCAGCAAGCACCATATTGATGAGTATCTCTTTTGTCGTGCGATTATCCTTTAAATGACTCACTTTTAAAAAAAATAATGACTTTTCCATAAAAACTAATAAACTCCAATCAGATATACTTTAATCCCCATCAATTCGCTCTATATTTATTCATCACGGCAAGCGGTATGTGGCAGTAGCTATAATCTTCAGGATGTAACTCCAGTCTATCCTGATGTTCCTCGGCACTCTTGACATAATTGGTCAATGGCAACACCTCTAATGCAATCCTGTCTCTATCATCTCTTTGTTCAATAAATACTGCAGCTTCCTTCAAATGTTCCTGAGACTCACTGTACAAACCGGTTCTATATTTTTTACCAACATCGACCCCCTGCTTGTTTACACTATATGGATCAATTATCTCAAAAAGATGTCCCATAAGCTCCGTAATAGAAGTCTTTTTATCATCAAAAACAACTTTTACACACTCTGCATATCCATCATATTCTCCATCCAGCGTATCAGTAGTTCCATTGGCTCTACCGGCCTCTGTTGATATCACTCCGGGAAGGCTTTTGAAAAAATGCTGCACTCCCCACAAACATCCACCTGCTATATATACTGTCTCCATAATAGGCCTCTTTGATATTTTTTAATATTTATATAGTTTTTACTACCATAGCATAATCTATCATATGAAAACTCAAGTGTAAACGAGACATGAAAACTACAATTTCTTAAAAAAAAGGCAACCAAAATGATATTGACCATTTTGGTTGCCCTCGATTATTAATTAAGCTTAAGTTTGTCTATCAATCTTTTCTTTTCATCCTCAAGATGATCTATCTCAGTTCCCTCAGTGATGTTCCATTCATCCTTGCAGAACTGTATCTGAAGATCAACATATTTGATTGCTTCTTCTATTTTTCCAATTATCTCATATATCAGTGCCTGCGCGTGAAGGTGATCCAGACATATATGATCATTGTGGTTTACTTTATAGATTGCCTCTACCTTGGCATATCTGTCTAGCGCTTCCTCGTATCTGGCATTATCTGCATATATCCCTGCAACTTCAAATAAAGCATCAGCGTTGTCAGCATATTCTCTTTCTATTTCTGATACCTTTTTCCATCCATCATCTGCTCGATATTCTGCAAAAGCAATTTGAGCTTCATATACAGGAATCAAAACTTTTTTGCTATCATTGAGTCCGGTATATGTCTCCAGATATTCTGCAGCTTCTTTTGTCCTATGATCAGCAATCAGATTATCCATTAAAAAGAGATAATTCCTGCCAATCTCTGGATTCATCTTAACTAATTCTTTAAAGAACTCAATTGTGCTGTTATGCTGTCTAATATTCCAATCACAGACATAAGCCCCTTCACTTTTCTGCAATAGCCACTGGTCTTCCTTGGCACCAGGATGCATTCTCATAGCTTTTCTTGCATACATGCTTACATATCTACTGTCGCTTGCCATTCTATGAGCATACAAATGTCCAAGGAAAGTATATATCCTACCTCTCATTTTCCCTGTGCTTGTATCATCATAAGTATCTTTGATTTCCAGCAAAAACTCTTCTGTATTTCTAAACTGCTCATCCGTTAATTCATTCTCATAATCAAGCATGTTTTCAATACGATGAAGCTTTTGTTCTACAGACAAGTCAAATAGCTCATCGATTGTTACTCCTAAAAACTCAGAAATAGCAGGCAGTAAAGATATATCCGGTGCACATATATTATTTTCCCATTTTGATATAGCCTGGCTACTTACTCCCAGAGCCTCCGCCATTGTCTCCTGTGTTGTACTTGCCTTTAATCGTAAAGCCTTGATTTTGTTTCCTATGTTCATGTTTTTTGTCTCCTCGAAATTATTTAGAGAAACGAAGCTTCATTTCGTTATCGACAAGTATTATTTTATGGTATACAAGAGCTAATCTCAATGACGCAGATTTACAGGTTTCACAACCAGTGGTTAAACTGTTGCTGTTCACTTGCTAACAGCTCGCTCCAGTAATGTTAAACTTTCATTTTTAGCTTCACTTAGGAATATTACTATGGAGCATAGGAGCCAGCATCTCCACAAGACCGTCTGTCTGTGAGTAAACTAGCTGATACTCATCCCACTAACATGTTTTGCTTTAGCTATAACCTCTGAACTAGCGTGTCTTCTAGCATACATATCACTTAATTCATTGAATATATCAAGCTTCAATTTTCCATAGTACGACTTGATTATTTCTTGATCAGATAATCTTGCATCTTCTCTCAATACGCATTCCTTTCTATCCCAACAAAAACTTTTAAATGTTGCAGACCTTTCATCATATTCACGTTGATTCAGAATCATATTAGATACTTTTTTTAACACATCATCTTGGTTATATCTGTAGATTATATCAAACACTTGATTATTATTATTTAGCCTCCTAGCATTTACAGGATCATCCCCATCACACGCAATAATCTCGAGATTTGGCGAGTCTTTTCCTAAAAAAGCTTCTACATTTTTTGCAAAATAACTAAATGAAATAAGATCATTTTTCATATCTTTCTCAAATAAATTAATATTATCTTCATATGAGAATTCCTTAACTCCTTTGTATGAAGAATTGCATTTATGGCAGCTAGGTACTAAATTATATATGGACATTGAAAAATATGGAAACTTTGATTTAGGCAAAAAATGATCTAATTCTGGTCTGCTACTTTGCTTGGTTCTTGGATTTATACAAGTTCTTGCATCACCTATATTACAATATGGGCAAGTCACTAAATCCATCGAACTCGCATACATATAAGCTCCCCATTTCTTTATTCTATTTTTTCTTATAAATATTTTGTCATATCCCAATGCATCTAATATCGCGCGTGAAAAATCGTCATCGCCATCCACGAATTTTTCATACACTTTAGAATGATTTCTTTCTATATTCTTCACTTCTTTTTTCATGTCTTCTGGGGACATTAAGAATATCGATTTCTCAGATTTTTTCTCATTTGTTAGCCTTGCGATATGTTTCATTAAATAGCGTATAAATCTTTTTTCGTATCTATCTAACTCTCTATACTCTGTTTTTTTATCATCTACTGGAATAGTTGCACCATCTTTCAATAATAAATTTAATTTTTCTAATATTCTGGATTCATTTAGAATATAATCACTATGTTTCCTTAAAACGTCCTTTTTCATTTCAAGCTTTAACATTTTATCCCCCAAGAACTATTATTGAAGCTTATATTCATACATTTCTTTCAATTTTACTTTTATATATTCATCCCCAATAATATCTATTATCGCCTTATCTTTTTCATTTTTATCAGAGTACTTTTCTCCATTTAGCCTAGTTATAACTTCATTTATCTTGCATCGTGCTATTGCTCCAATGGCACCATCATCCATAAAAAATCCATTCTCAAGCAAACTGGATATGTTTTCACCAAATGGGCTTCCAATCTCTTCTGGAGAACATACCATCAATCCCTTTTCAGTATTAATCCCCTTCAAATACAGCACATTGGAATCCTGAATATCAGACAATAAAAATGGTGAATTACTAGCTAACACTACCTGAATTTCTTTATTCTGCCCCTTATAAAAGAAATGCATAGCTTTTATAAATGAAAGCAAAAAGTTTCTTTGCGCCTTTGGATGAAGGTATAATTCCGCTTCGTCCAATAAAAATATCACTTCATTTTTGGAACTGTCATTTATTTCCTCTGCTGCCAATGCCATTCTGGCAATCATATCAAAATAGCCATTATATCCTGAACTGATTGGTTCATGATCAGCAACTAACTCAAAAGTCTCGATTCCATTTGGGTAAGCTTTTTTGGTAATGGAAAAATACTTTTTGCAAAACTCCTTAAATGATTCCTTACATGCTGTAGCTTGATTCTTATTATTCCTTATTTCTACATTTAACTCCAATTCATCGACTGAAGATCCTTCTTTATCTGCCATCTCGCAAAAAACACTGAATAAATCAAATAAATTCTTGATCTTTTTATCAACAATTTCATAAGTGACCTTTTCTGCCATATCTGCCAGTTCAGTGTCATCAATTTTCTGAGACTTATTTACTGTTTCAAATACATTTTTTTCGTTATCTGACTCGGAATTTAATATTGTTTTATAAACATCTAAATTCTCACTTAATTCATTTATGAATTTGTCCATACAATCATTGATTTTCTCAATAATCGATTCCACATCAATACTATATTCAGAAATGTCTCCATCCCATATCGGATTCATGATAGCATCAATTTTTTCTGAATAATCTTGAGTAACAAGTTTTGAAGTTAACTCGAATAAAATCTTAAGTTCATCAAAAAACTCATACAAATAAAGATCATCTACACCAAAATTATTAATTTGATACTTATAATCTTCTGCCATAGCTATCATTTTCTCGTAAAAGCTACAAAGACCTGCTATGCCTCCAAGTTCATCTTCATCTGGATCTTCATCTGACATAACCGGCTTTGCTTTTTGGGAAATCTTATCAGGTAATTTTAGTTTCTCTGCCGCCTTTTCTAATAATTCTATTCCATATCTATCCTTCTCTTTTTTTAATAAAGCCCATATTCTAGAAGATATTTCATCATAATCATGATTTGTATCACTGATAGATGATAAAACTATTTCCTCCAAAATAAACACTGCAAGCTGATCTTTTATATTATTTTCATTAGCTGGATCACTATCATATATCTCATTCAAAAATCCATTGACATTTCTTTGAAATAATTCCAGACCCGAATCAATACCATTAAAAGTGGAATAAATATCATCTTTTTCTTCTATGATTTCAGAGAAAGACATATTGATTTTTTTTGGAAATTTAAACATAAGTATGTTTTCAATATTCTGATATTTGCCAAGAAGAGCCAGTCGATCTAATATCTCTTCTTTTTTGAATCTTTCAAAGTCATATTTTGCTGTTTTGCTATTAGATAATCTCTTTCTATCACCTAAATTGTTATTGTTTTCCCATCTTGCTTTAGAAATAGTGCTATCAATTGACTTATTTACAAACTGCTCAAAGCGATAGTTTGTAGAAATATCAATCAAATTATCAGATGCTGAAAAAGGAGCCGACTTATCGAAAACATTTGAAAAATATACTAATTGCTTTTTCTCTAATAAATCTTTTCTAAGCAGTTTTTTGATATTTCCCTTATACCCTAGTTCCCTAAGATCATTATTAAGTTCAACCAAACCTGCGTCTTGATTATAGGTATTAAAGGTAGACGTAATGTATAACTGTTTATTATCTATGTCTTCCTGAATAATTATAGAGTGCATTACATTTTGAGAATTATTATTTAATGAAACTAATTTTACCCTACCCAACGCACCGCATATGATTCTAAGCGATGTTGTTTTTCCACTACCGTTCTCACCAATTATTGCTGAAACATCACTGACACCTTCATAAGTAATTTTTTTCTTATGCTCATTTCCTTCACTTGATGCTTCAACAGTAATATCTTTATATAAACCATATACATATTTAGCTTCTTCGCTAGATATACTAACTTTCAACTTTTTATTATCTGTCAATTCAAAATAATATGGCCCACCTAAATTAATATTAATTGGCTTTTTTATATCTTCATAATTAATAACCCCAATATAACGTATAACCATTCTCATTTCCCCTTTTTTCACACTTTTCTCTATTTTATCAGACAATTCAGCCGTTTCAAATATTCATATTATTAAATACTTATCATTTTGGAATAATATATATTATTGGGAACATTATTATGAAAGTTAGAAAAAGAATAATCCAGTTTTATGAATAACATCAAAAAGCATCATCCCTTGGCTTACGTGAAACCTTCGTCACGCTCGCTGGGATGGTGCTTACTTTTTTAGATAATCCTTCTAGTTGCCATTAGTGAAGCCTTCGCCACCTAAGCTAACTGATTATCCCCCTCATAAGAATTGACCGCCATGATATTCCCTGGCCTTGATGGAACATCGTCACCTTGGCTGTAAATATCTCTGACCTTTAGCTCGATCCTTCGTGAAGCTCTCGCCACTTGGACTGCTTTGTTTATCTCTCTTATGTTTATTTATACGATGCCATAATAATAAAAGTACAAAATAATACAAATTATTTTTCTTCTTTTTACCTTTATTTCCATCTAACCCGCTAATATAATGGTCTCTAGAGTTAATCAATCACATTTTGATAGAGGCGCGTACATGAAAAAATTTATTTTTTACCTTTTATTTCCATTTATTTTAATAGGAATACAACTAATATCTCTTCTTTTCGCATTTATTGGGTATGAAATAAAAAATGTAGATAGTAGCCTGTATTTTTGGGGATTTATAATTGCTATTTTTATTTTTATGTTGGGCGGAATAATTTCTTTAACTGTGAATATATGCGGATTAGTACATCTTCATAAGCAATCAAAGAAAAACTTTTTTGTGCCAAAAAGATACTATGTATTTCAAATCACTGAATTGATCTTCAGTGTACTCTGGATCATATTCTCATATGCCGCATTTATCAATAGCATGAGCGTATGACAATTCTTTTAGAGTAAAAACTTCGGTAAATTATTATGGAACTTAGAAATCAAAAACTTAATGTGATCTACAATAATAGGAAAGCTATTCTTACTGGGTATTTCGATTCAAAATGCTTATTATTTGCCAAAAAAGACGGAAAGCCTGAGTTTGTCGGTCTTAGGGTAATAGATGACTACCCAGAAGGTTACTATTGTGTTTTCTTTTCACAAATACCAATAGAAGAACGTAAAAAAATAAAGTTAGAAAATGGAAATCTTCTAATGCAGGATTGCGTATGTTCTCTGTTCATTGATGATGATCCTAACAGCATGCTTCTCCAGGATTATGTGGAAATAATAGGTGAAG
>JAEEGF011434320.1_pt1 | contig 10934 bp, 7 predicted proteins | sample 9134171 | NCBI WGS metagenome assembly JAEEGF01 (sample SAMN16246542, study PRJNA631951) | gut metagenome | biome: gut microbiome; feature: rumen; material: AP-attached | host: Bos | place: Iran: Karaj | collected 2018-10
CGGGCGACAGGCGACGACCGCGTCATCTTTAGCAAGTCCGACAACGAGCACCGGATGGGCATCCTGCCCAGAAGTGTCAAAGCCGAGTGTTATACCCAGGACGAAAACAAGACCGGCGCCCGCGTCTATGGCCAGATTGTCGCCTGTGACCCGTTCCTGCGCCTGCGTTGGAGAGAGGACAAGGGTGATTGGCACGACGTGACAACCCACCTCATCGGCAGTTATAACATCGACAACGTGCTGGCAGCCGTGACCGTGGGTCTGCACTTCGAAGTCACACCCGAGCAGATTTGTCACGCAATCGAGAACTACGTGCCGTCCAACAACCGTTCGCAACTCACCGAGACCGGCCACAACCACCTCGTGGTGGATGCCTACAACGCCAACCCCACCTCGATGGCAGCAGCGCTCGATAACTTCTGCATGATGGCAGTGAGCCCCAAGATGGCTATCCTGGGCGAGATGCGTGAACTGGGCGACAGCAGCGCCGAGGAGCATCGCCGCGTCGTGGAGCGCTTGGCTACATGCCCCTTTGAAGAGGTGTGGCTCGTGGGCGCCGAGTTCAAGGACATCGAGTGCCCCTATCGCAAGTTTGACGACGTGGAGCAGGTCAAGGCCGCCATCGCCGAGAATCGTCCCGAGGGCCGCTACATCCTCATCAAGGGTTCCAACGGCACCCGCCTGTTCCAACTTCCCGAATTGCTGTAGTAAGTCCAGTGATATCAACACGACACGCCACCCGAGCCGATGTGCTTCGGGTGGCGTGTCGCGTTACGTTGGCGTACACCGGCTTCACAGCAGACGCTGCAACAGGCACCACAGGTCACCGGTACCCGGCTCAGTAATCGACGGGTTCATGCGGTGCCCGACCTGTGAAGTCTCGCTGTAACGCTCAGGCGGCACCAGGGCACGGCAGGCGGCACGGTTGTCGCCCAGCAACTCGTCATGGTCACTGCACAGGATGTAGGTATCACCGGTGATATCAAACGGGATACCGCGGAACTCCAACAGGTTCTCGGGACCGAAGTCAAAGTACCAGTTGCCGTCCTGGCGCGGATTGAAGTAGCGCAGATGGCCGAACATCTCGGGATGGTTGAGCATCACCTCGGGGTTGGTGGCAGGGTTCACGGCCACCTTGGGGCAAGCGACACGGGAGCAGAGCGTGTAGTAGCCGCCCAGCGACGTGCCCAGCAACAGGTCGATGCCGTGCTCAGCGACATAGGCCTCGATCAGGCCAATCGACTCGGCCGGATGATGGTTCACATCGATGGCATGCACCTGGCAGGTGTCGCCGAACACTTCACGCAGCCGGCCGACGGTCGCCGTCTGGGCCGAACTGCAAAAACCATGGATATAGAGAATCTTTTTCATCACAGAGATACTTTAATTTCACGCTATACAAAGATAACGAAAAAAAGCGAAACGACCAAGGCCTATCTCTGATTTTTTGGAATTTTGGCTATGGTTTTTTGGACACATACAGGAAAGTTGCTAAATTTGCCGATAGAAATGAAAAAACTAATTTAATCATCAGCATGAAGAAGTTTTTATTATTGCTTGCGACTTTAATGGCGGCAGTTGCCAGCCATGCCGCGGTCAAGGTGGACCGCATCGAACCCACCACCTGGTTTGTAGGACTCGATGATCCCAGTGTCCAACTGATGGTTTACGGTGAGGGCATCCGCGATGCCGAGGTCACTATCGATTATGCCGGTGTGGTCATCGACAGCCTGGTGCGCCTGGACTCCCCCAACTACCTGCTGGTCTACCTCAACACCCGTGGTGCCCAGCCCGGCACGATGGAGATGACCTTCAAGCAAGGACGCAGCAAGAAGAAAGTGAAATACCAACTGCTCGCCCGCGAGAAGAGCGGTGACCAGCGCATGGGCTTCACCAATGCCGATGTGCTCTACATGCTGATGCCCGACCGCTTTGCCGACGGCAATCCGGCCAATAACCAGATTGCCGGCATGCAGGCCTACAAGAACGACCGGACGCAGCCCAGCCTGCGACACGGCGGCGACATCGAGGGCATTCGCCAGCACCTGGATTACTTCACCCAACTGGGCGTGACAGCCCTGTGGTTCACCCCCGTGCTGGAGAATAACTCACCCGATGGCCACAATCACTCGACCTATCACGGCTATGCCACGACCAATTACTACAAGGTTGATCCGCGCTTTGGCACCAACGAGGAGTATCGTCGCCTGTGTGACGAGGCACACAGCCGCGGCCTCAAGGTGGTGATGGACATGATTTTCAATCACTGCGGCAGCCATCATCCCTGGTTGAAGGATATGCCCACCCGTGACTGGTTCAACCAGCCCGACTACGAGAACAACTACCTGCAGACCAGCTACAAACTCACACCCGTCATGGACCCCTATGCCAGCGAGGTGGACCTCAAGGAGACTGTGGAGGGCTGGTTTGTGCGCACCATGCCCGACCTGAATCACCACAACGTGCATGTGATGAACTACCTGATTCAGAACAGCGTGTGGTGGATCGAGACCGTGGGCATCGACGGCATCCGCATGGACACCTATCCCTATGCCTACGCCGACGCTATGGCGCGCTGGATGAAAGTGCTCAACGACGAGTATCCCAACTTCAACGTCGTGGGAGAGACCTGGGTGGAGAATCCTGCCTATACCGCAGCCTGGCAAAAGGGCAACAAGATGGGCAAACCCGAGAGCTACCTGCCCACGGTGATGGACTTCTCCTTCTATGAGAAAGTGGACAGCGCCAAGCACGAGGAGACCGACGGATGGTGGCACGGATACAACCGCGTGTATAACAGCTTGTGCCACGACTACCTCTACCCCAACCCGTCGAGCGTGATGGCCTTCATCGAGAATCATGACACCGACCGCTTCCTGCGCAACGGGCAAGATGCACCCGCCTTGAAGCAAGCGCTTGCCCTGCTGTTGACCATCAATCGAATCCCGCAGTTGTACTACGGCACCGAAGTGCTCATGAACGGCACCAAGGAGGTGACCGACGGCAACGTGCGCAAGGACTTCCCCGGCGGCTTCCCCGGCGACAAGCAGAATGCCTTCACTGCCGAAGGCCGCACTCCTGCCCAAAACGACATGTTCAACTGGCTGAGCGCGCTGTTGCATTGGCGACAGAATAACGATGTCATCATCAAGGGAAAGATGACCCAGTTCATCCCAGTGAACGGCATCTATGTCATCGCGCGCACCCACAAGGGCCGCCATGCCGTGACCATCATTAACGGCACCACGCAAGAGCGACAGATGAAATTGGACCGTTATAAAGAGGTGTTCGGCAATGCCACCATCGCCCGCGATGTGCCCACCGGCCAGAGCGTCAGCCTCACCGGCGGCATACTGACCCTGCCCCCGCGCGGTACTCTCGTCCTGGAATTCTGATTCGCGAGAACTCAAGCCAAATCAATCACTCCTTAAAGAAGACTACAACATGGCAAACCTCATCAGATATTACCTGCGAGCAAGTCACCCTAGAGGTTTTTGGGGCAAGCTGGCCTTGAAGGCCATGAACGGCAAGAAACATGAGGCGCTCCCCAATTGGGTGTTCGATGAACTGCAAATCTGCGAGGACGCCAACGTGCTTGACGTGGGCTGCGGTGGCGGAGCCAATATCGCCCGACTGCTCAAGCGTTGCCCTAACGGCAAGGTCACCGGCATGGACCGTTCCAAACTGGCGCTGGAGGTCACCCACGAACTCAACTATCGCGAGATAGTTGACAATAAGTGTTATCTCGTCGGCGGCAACATCAATCAGCTGCAATGCGCCAAGGACTCATTTGACCTGGTTACCGCATTCGAGACCGTGTATTTCTGGCCCATCCTAGAGGAAGGTCTGGCAGAGATCTTCAGGGTGCTCAAGCCAGGTGGCACCTGCGTCATTGCCAACGAGATGGACGGCCTTGACCCGAATTGCAGGAAGATGGAACATGCAGTGGGAATGCTGGTTTACACCATTGATGAAATCACAGAGCCCCTCAAAGAATTGGGATTTACCGACATCAATTCACGGCACGACGAGTCGCGCCACTTCATCTGCATCACGGCCCGCAAGCCCGAGTGAACCTGATGTTTTTTTAAAACAGCAACAGGAGGATGAACATCAGCGCATCCTCCTGTTTTCGTTTCACCCAGCCTTACTCCACGAAGTTCTTGAGTTCGTACAGGGCCGGTGTCGCCCGTCCAGTGGCATGATCCCACAGGCCGGCATTATACCACTGGTCATTGACGTGCAACTGGTTCCAATAGCTGCCACCCAAGCCATACTCGTTAGCCTCGGGGAACCACCACATGAGTCCTTTCACCTGGGGGTAGTTCTTGAGCTCGTTCATCAAATCAACAGTGAACTGTTTCTGCCCCGCATAGGTCAGCGGCCAAATCGAGGAAAAATCCTGGTCACCCACCTTGTACTTGTAGCTGTAGCCCGTCTCCACTATCATGACATCCTTGTCCTGGAACGAATTCCTCATGTTGACCAATGCGACGGCAAGCGTTGACAGGTTGCCATGGTAGTAAGGATAATAACTCAAGCCGATGATGTCATAGTCCACTTGCTTGTTGCGCATCTGGTTGTAGAAGTTGACCAAGATGTTGGTCTTGGCGACACGCTCGGTGTGGAGGATGATTTTGGCGTTCGGGCACTCCTCGCGACAGGCACGGCCTGCGGCCTTGAGCAGATCAGTAAAACGACCCCAATTGGTCTCATCACCCATGTAGCACTTCTTGAGCTGGGCAGTCGGGGTGCCCACAGGTCCCCACAGCATGCCATAGCTGATCTCGTTGCCCGTCTGGATATAGTCGGGGGTAGCACCAGCAGCTTTGAGGGCACGCAGGCAATCACGGGTGTACTCATAGACCTTGTTCACCAGTGCCTCGTCGTCCAAATCGGCCCACTCGGCAGGTGTGTACTGCTTGACGGGGTCGGCCCAACTGTCGCTGTAGTGGAAGTCGAGCATGAACTGCATGCCGGCAGCCTTGATGCGCGCACCCAGCACCTTGACCGTGTCGAGGTTCTGGATCACGCCCTGGCCCCTGTCCTCGGCCGACGCATTGGCGGGATTCACAAACAGGCGCACGCGTGCGGCGTTCCATCCCTGCTGCTTGGTCCATGTGATGACATCGTCGATGACCTGACCGTTCATGTCATAGTAATGCGCGGTGGTGATGCCATAGCGCAACGCCCAGCGCTGGTGGGTCTCATACTTGGTCAGCATCGAGATGTCACCGCCCACGATGGGTCCGTCATAAGGCTCGGGCTCGCCTCCGCCCAGAATCAATGCAATCTCGGCATTCACGTCACCGATGTTCACCTCACCGTCGCCGTTCACATCGGCAGCGGGGTCATCGCGATTTTCCAGAATCACCGTAATGATGCTGTTCAGATCACCGATATTCACCTCGCCGTCACCGTTCACGTCGCCCTTCACGGCAGCATGAATGGTGAGGCTGGTCAATACCAGCGCCAACAGCGCTATAATCCGGCTTGTGTTCATCATGATTGAGCGGTTGAATTAATTAGCTGACAAGATGATGCCGATAATCGCATTCACATCACCGATGTTCACCTCACCGTCGCCGTTCACGTCGCCGGCAGCCTCCGAGCTGTTGGACAAAATCATGGTGATGACTGCATTCAGGTCACCGATGTTCACCTCGCCGTCGCCGTTCACGTCGCCCGTGATGCCACCATCCAGATAAGGCAGATAGATGTCGGTCACATCAGCAACTTCATATTTGTTGGTCTGGGTCGTCACCTCAAAGAATGAGGTTGTCTTCACGTCGGTCACGTCAACGGTCTGCACATTGCTGGGACCCTGGTTGAACACAAAGTTCATGTAGAAATCCTTGGAAGTGATCATGTACTTCTTGTAGTAGAACTTGACGCCGTTCACCACCTGGGTGTCGGTAATCTTCTCGCCGGGCCAGTTGCCGTTGTGCTGCACATTGCCGCTGTCCCAAGTGTAGTAGTTCACGGTGCTCCAGTTGTTGGGTGCCACGGTAGGATCTTTCAGGAAAACGGTAATCTCATAGGGTTCAAACACCGACGTGTCCACAACGTATTTGCGGGTGATGACACCGCTCACGTTGCCACCAATCAGCAGACCCACCTTGAGGGTCTTGGTGCCGTTGATGTTGATGGTGGCGCCATCGGCCACCTTGGTGCCGTTGCTGGCGGTGGGCTCGCTGCCGTCGAGGGTATAGACAAGCTGAGCGCCCTCGGTCTGGCTCACGGCGGTGAGCGTCACGTCAAACGCACCCTCATACTCGCCGCTGGGTTTGCTTGCCCAAGCGGTCTCGGTGGTCTTGCTCAAGGCAATGCGGTAGTTGGTGCCGCTGATTACCATGACATAAGTAGCGGGGATCGTGTAGGTAGTGCCACCCATGGCCACCAGGATTGCGCCACGGTTGCCCACTGTGCGTTGCACATAATAATTACCTCCCTGGCTATTGGCCATGTTATTGGTCGCGCTGGTATTGGTAATCTCGGCCAGCTGACGGGCATAGATCATCTGCTTGATGGCCTCCTTGTAGCTGATCCAGTGCTTCAAGAAGATGCAAGGCGTGCCGGGCATCGAGAGCAGATAGGCATTGGCGGCCTCGATGTTCCTCAAGATGGGATCCTGAGGAGCGCTGGCGCTGCGGTACTCGGTGTCATGATTCTCGACGAAGGTCACCGCATAACGCTTGTAGTTGTTCTCCATGCACAAGCCCTTGCCGCTACCGGCCAGATTGGTCCATTTGGTATTGTTGACCGCGTCGCGGATGGTATAGCGGAACGGGAAGTCGAACGCAGCACTCTGTACCACGCCATCCACCTTGGTGCCGTCAATCCAGTTCTTCACCGCGGGCAGATATCCGTCCCAATACTCGCCCACCGAGTACTCGACTTGAGCGTCTTTGTTATACATGCCGGTGTAAGAGGCGGCATAGCCCTTGGTCATATCGTAACGGAAACCGGTATAACCCAGATTGTTGAGCAGGAAGTCCAGATAGGCCTTGACGCAGCGCTGCACATTAGCGCTCTTGTGGTCCAGGTCACGCATGCCGTCCCAATCCTCACCCGTGTCGGGGTTACCCAATTGCAGGCCCAGGCGGTTGGCCTCGGCCAAGGCTTTGCCGCCATCGTCGGTCGAGCAGACGTCGGTCGATGACATCGAATAGGTCACACCCTTATATACCTCGGTGGGGAAGCCGAACCAACCGCTGTTGCTCTTGCGGTGGTTGACAACCACGTCGGCAATCGTGCCGATGCCCTTGTTCTTGAACGTGTTGATCATCGAGCGCAACTGCGTCTCGGAGCCGAACGAGCTGTTATAGTTCGAGAACCAGTACAAGTCGTCATAACCCATCGAGGTGCCGCCGGTCGAGGCACTCTGCGGAATCCAGATCAGCTTGAAGAACTCGGCGAGTTCATCGGCTTGCGACTCAAGTTTAGTCCAGCGTGTGTCGCTGAACGAGTCCCAATAGAAGCCCTGCAGCATCACGCCGTCATAGCGGTTGGGCCATCCCTGTGCCAGCATCAACAGCGGCAACATTGCAACCAGTGCAGTAGTAAAAAACTTTTTCATTGCTCAATATGGTTTTTAGTGGTTATATCTTGCTGTTAATATCTAAACTACAAATATAGCAAATTATCTGCAAACCAAAGTCTAAGGGCATTTTTTTGTTGAAAAAAATCAACATGCAATCGTTTGCAGGCTGTCCCAACGTTGATTTAAGCCTTATCCCAGCAAAAAACGGGGATGCGCCATCATGATGACACATCCCCTTGAAACGGTCAGAATTGATCAATCAACTCATTCGGCAGGCTTTGCAAGAATGATGTTGATGATGGCGTTGATGTCGCCAATGTTCACCTCGCCGTCGTTGTTGACGTCACCTGCAGCGGTGTAGTTGTTGGACAGGATCAATGCGATAACAGCATTCAGGTCGCCGATGTTCACCTCACCGTCTCCGTTCACATCACCAGGAATAGGCTGTTCGCCGCCAGCCTTAGTGATGATCATGGTCTTCTCGTCAAGGTTTACGGTCAGCTGATAGGAACCGGCAGGAACCTTGAAGCTCGAGGTCGAGCCGAAGTTGCCCATACCCACAGGAACACCGAACAAGTCTTCGGTGAGCAAGTAGCCGTCCTCAAGGGCACCGATGCGGAAGGCACCAATGCCACCCCAATCGTTGCTGTCCTCACCCAACTTGGTGGTGAATGAGAAGAAGCTGTAGCCGTTGCCATCTTCCTCGTCGATGTTCTCACCGTTGGTCACGATGTCGGCGGTGAAGACAATCTCGTCGGTGGTCTGCATGGGATAGCCCACACTGGGATCCCAACCGTTGCCGTTCACCTCACCCAGGATGAAGAGATCACCAGTGCGGACATCAATGCTGCCCGACATGGTCAACTCGATACCAGGCTCGTTGGTGATTGAGTCAAAGGTGAACACCACGTCATAGATGCCACTCTCGGGGACAGGGCAGACATAGTTATCACTGGGCCAAGCGTTACCCCAATCGTGATTACCAACCACCTTGAAGGCCACTTCGCCACCCAGCTCACAACCATACTTGCGGAGCTCATACTTACCGTTGCCCAAGGCAGTCATGTCATTATCAGTGTTTTGGGGGTCCCACTCAGTGCCAAAGAGGCTTGCAGGAGTACCGGCAACGGTGTAGGTCTTGATGGAGGTGTCACCCTGGTCACCCTCAATCTTGAATTTCCAGATGTGGGGGTTAAAGGTGATCTTGTACTCTGAACCTGTACCGGTGAACTTGTAAGCACCAGAGTCACCACCAGACTTCTGGGTAGTGATCCAACCCTGGTCAACAGTAATGGTCTCATCACCATTCAGCGGGCCGATGCGATAAGTGGGATTGAACACATCCCAGCTTGCATCCAGGCCGTCGGCCATCACGAACCAAATCGTACCCGAGATGGTTGCCGTGTAGGTGTAAGTGCCGTTGGACTGTGCCTGCATCTCGACACCAGCACCAGGATTCCAGTTACCGAAGGGATCTGAGCCCACGATGTAGTATGCTGCTTGCGAACTGAAAGCGAGCATCATCGTCATTGCAAAAAGCGTAAATAATTTTTTCATATCGTTTTTGGTTATTAAAAAGAATAATTATCTAAAATACAAGAGCGACGGGTTACCTGCCCAGATGAAGCGGGCAACCCGTCGCAATATGTTCAATCAGTTTTCATCACTGAACGGCGATGAAATAGTACTTGCCCAGGATGTCGTTGAAGACAATCTTGTAGGTGCCGGCATCAACGGGGATGTTAGCGCCGTTAGCAACACCAGTGCCCACAGGGAAGGTGTTGCTGCCCCAGTTCACATCCCAACCACCATTGGCAGCAAACTTGAGCTCGGAATTCTCCTCAAAGGTCAAATCCTTCACCCAGTCATGATTCTCAACCACGGTGTTCATGGGAGTCATGAGCGTTGCTCCGGGATCCCAATCCTGATAGTCACCAGGCATACCCATGATGTTATATACATTCACCAGACCATCATAGGGTGTCATGGTCAGCGTCTCGGTGTTCATGTCGTAGGTCAACTGATAGTAACCGTCGGCTGACACCTCGATGTTGCTGCTGCCACCGTCGTTCTTCACGAATTCGCCGTCCTTCATGCCCCATTGCTCTTCCCAATTGCCGGGCTGGTGGATGAGTTTGAAGCCCTGGCCAGCGGGGAAGTAACCAACATAGGTCAGTACCATGAAGTCATCATCGGCCTGGCTGTACATGGGAATCAATGCGGTGCCCACTTTAGCGGGTTCATTGCCCCATGAGCCGTCACCGATGCATGAGCCAACCAGATACCACAAGTCGGGAACTGCGACAGGAGCGGGAATCACGGTAATCTCAAACGGGTCGCTCTTGATTCTTGTGGACGTCGTGCCATTGGTCATCAGCCACTCAACCTGAGCGGTGAGAACGCGAGGCTCGGGAGCCTTGCCATAGAGCGAAATCACATAAGCCTCGAGTTCCTTGGCATCAACGGTACCGTCAGTACCAAGCACGAAAGGCTGACCATTGAGGTAAATCGTGGATTCTGCGAAATAGGTAGTGTCACTGGTGGTGGGAGCGGTGATGTCACACACCTTGACGCGCTCCTCGGTCACCTGAGCAAAGTCAATCACTCCAGCAGGAGCCACCGAACCATTGCCGAAGGAGATCACTTCACCCTGAGGATTGCTCTGGGGCTCGGCCCAGTCCTTGAAGTCCTCGGTACAGCTTGCCAGCAACAAGGCGGTTGCTGCGATATATAAAAACTTCTTCATTTTCTATTTCTTATTGTTTTCAGTTTTCAGCCCTCAGTTTTCAGTTGATTGCGCAGGTCGCTGACAACTGAAAACTGATGACTGAGAACTCAATTAATAATTTACTCTACCGATACTGGAACAAAGTTGTAAGTACCCAAGATGTCGTTGAAGTAAACATCATAGGTGCCTGCAGCGATGGGAATGTTTGCACCATTCTGCACACCCTGGCCATAGGGGAAGCCCTCGGCACCCCAGTTCACATCCCAAGCATTGTCGGCAGCGAACTTGAGCGCAGTTGCCTCATAGGTCACACCCTTCAAGTACCAGTCGTGGTTCTCGACGGAAGTGCTCATGCCATTCATCAGGTTAGCGCCGGTATCCCAGCCCTGATAATCACCAGGCATACCAATCATGGTGTAAACGCCAACAGCACCCTCATAAGGCTCAATTGTGAGCACGTCGGTTGCGGTGTTGAGGTGGATCATGTAGTAGCCCTCACCAGGAACAGTCAGGTTACCGCTACCGCCATCGTTCTTCACATAGGCGCCATCACCCATACCCCACTGGTCATCCCAGCTACCGGGGTTCTTAATCAGCTTGAACTGCATGTCGGCAGTGAAGTAGCCCACATACTGAATCTCACCGGGGATTACAGAGCCATCG
>JAEEGF010165160.1_pt1 | contig 10932 bp, 14 predicted proteins | sample 9134171 | NCBI WGS metagenome assembly JAEEGF01 (sample SAMN16246542, study PRJNA631951) | gut metagenome | biome: gut microbiome; feature: rumen; material: AP-attached | host: Bos | place: Iran: Karaj | collected 2018-10
AATCTGATGCGCGAAAACGCAAAACGATAAAAATAGCTCCAATTATTTGGCGCATTGCAAAATATTTCTTATCTTTGCACCATCATAATTAAAATGAAATATGGAAGCTACAGTATTCAATCCAATGCAACTCCAATTGCTTAGAATGTTCTCTTATGTGAGGTCGGATTCCCAGCTGCAAGAGATAAAGAAGGTTCTTAGCGACTACTTCTTCAACAAAGTAGAAGAAGGAATGGATGCTTTATGGGAATCTGGTGAATGGTCAGAAGAGAAGAATGATGCTATAATGAAAGAACATCTCCGTACCCCATATATTCATAAATGAAGCAAAGAATTGTTCTTGATACCAATTGCCTGATATCATCGCTTTCCAGAAAAAGTAAATCCAAAATATCAGAACCTTTGAATTGTAATAAATGCTAAATGGAAGAAATGGTCACGCTGTTTCTTCCATTTATTGTTTTAGTTTCGTACCTTTGCCCTCCAATAGAGTATTAATCCATAAAAATGAAATGACGATGAAACGAACGATGTTATTATTGGCCTTCTGCGGTATGCTGACCGCAGCGATGGCAGACTGGACTTACGGCACAGCCCGCTTCAGTGGCAACCAACCCTCTTCCTGCCTCCATCACGGCACAGTGACAATCTGGTACAACGGTTCTCTGACTCAGAAAGGAATCAGTGGCGGTGTTGAAATCTGGGAGGGTACAGGCGACATCTGTGTGGTGTATCCCAAAGACTATCGTGGTCCCCAGATGCGCTTCACTTCTACAGGTGGTACAGTCCAAATCCAGACGTTACGATAAAAAATGTGAAAAATACAGCCCACAATGAACGTGGTTTGCAAAATTTTTCTTATATTTGCAGTGTCGCAGATAAACTGCGGCATACATAGTAGGAAGCGTTTAGCTTTCATCTGTACCGAAAAGTCTGGTAAACTTTAAAGTAAAGCAGATGTAGAGTGAACACGTTCCCTCCTTGGTAGGAATATTGCCTGTGCAGCTATTCATGGCTCACACTCTAAATATCCTCCAAGGGTGTGAGCTGTTTCTTTTATTTCTTTTCAGGTTTTACCAGAGCCTTCGGTAGGGTACGAAGGGCTCTTATTGTATTGGTCATAGAGTAGATAATTAAATGCGATTGAATATGAAAAAAACGATATTACTATTAGTAGTCATTTGGGTTTTCTCCTATGGACTTCACTTATTTAGGTCATGGTATACTAAAATTGATGAAGGAACCATCTCCCATGAGGAATTTGTTGATTTGAATCTGCCATCTGGCACGTTATGGGCATCTAAAAATATAGGTGCAAATGCGCCAGAAAATGATGGGAATTTTTACGCATGGGGAGAATGTGAAGTTAAAGATAATTATTATCAGGTGAATTACCAATTTTATTCTGGTGAGACACTACCCGATCGTCCAAACTATTATAATGAAGAAACGATAAAAGTTGTTGATATCGGAACAAATATTCAATGTACAAAATATGACGTTGCCTCAGTAATTTTAGGCGGCAATAGTTGTATGCCTTCAGAAGAAAATCTTATCGAGTTGGTAAAAGAGTGTTCATGGAAAGATGGGAAATTAAATGGAATACGTGGCTATAAAATAACAGGAAAAAATGGAAAATCCATTTTTCTGCCTTATTCTTATTATTGGTCTTCAAACTTAGATAGTAATGATATACTTATGTCTCTAGCTTTGAGAGCTATTGAAGATGAAGAAGTTAAAACCGTTGGTGTTGGAAGACGCTTTGGGTTAAATGTGAGGGCAATTTGTAAGCAATAATAACTCCTATTATAGATTCATCAATATGGATAAAATACGTATTATACAGCCGTATCGTTTGTGGAGGAGGCTTTTCTCTGCTTTAGGACGTAGAAAATATTATATACTATTAGCTCTGGGTATTACTTTCTTTATGATTGTAAAACTTCTACGCGAATCTTCGGATGTGTTTCCTCATATCTTTTTTGGTGGGTTGTTATTAATAATTTTTTTATTTACGATATTTAATCCCTTTCATCGTTATTATAAACCAAGATCTTGGATACATTCATTTGATTCTAATAAATTGAGGTTGTATCTTTATGAATATTATGGTGTAGTGTCTGTTATGGTAGGTTATATTATGGGCTTAATATTGTGGTATTTGGGTCTTTCTATTTACAATGAGCCGTTTTCAGATGATGATTGGCTTGTTCCTCCTATATTTGCATCAATGATGGGTGGCATAGCTATTATTTTTGGATTTGCATCAGGTATTAAATATGAAAAAATACGAGCAGAGAATCATCAAGATGTTGATTATAATGTGAAAGTTGATTTGAGTGATTTGTATGGGATAAATGACAAGCTCTTATTGTGTTATCAGAATTTTAGATTTGATCAAAAACATCTTAATGCTGGTAATTATTTACTTGGCCTGTCTGCAAAGTCATTCTATTTTGTAATGAAACAGGAAAATACCGAGAAATATGTCGTAAATTTTAAAGATCTTACAGCGATAGGAAGTTTATCGATGTATGGTTATAGTCTGCTTCATTTTGAATCTAAGAATCAATTAGAGATAGACTTACTCATGGAACAAGATGCTTCTTTAGCAGTAAATTGTGCAGCTCTTATGCAAAAGATGTGGAAGACGTTAGATTTCTTTATTATAAATAATGAAAATGACTCCATTGGAAATAGTAAATCACGACGGAGAATATCAATAACAGATGATAAGGGCGAGACACATTCAGAAAATACGGAATCATCCTCGATAGGAAATAGAATTATAGATATATCTTATTCTGAGGGTGTGGTTTCAGAGATTAAAGCGGCACCTCTAATAGAATCTAATAGAGTTATAGAGATTTAATAAAAGTTATTATGTCACATTGCTCGAAATACCCTTTCACCTTTTCGGATGAAGAGACCGTTGTACGTGCTTTTAGACGTATGGGAGTAGAAACTTCTTATGATATTATTGCATCGTACAATAATGAACTTGCAAAAAAATTAAGCAAATATATTCCTGGATTAGAAACTAAATCAGCCAAGGCGATTTGTGGAAATAAGGATGGAATCAATATGTTTGCATGTAAGATTGAAGATAACAGGTTTGAACTAATATGTGAACATCCACATATTACAGATATAGTGGCAGAAAGAATGAATGAACTTCAGTCAGAGTTTTATGAGGCATATATTGACTCTGCTATCAACCAAATGGTTCGTAAAATTGAGAATACAGGATTACCAACTAAAATTGAAAAGGAAGGAAATCAACGAATCGTATTATTCGGACCAGCATACGAATATTCAGTAATTGTCTCATTTGACGGAAATTCTATTCAAGAAGAAGTTTCAGGAGTTAAAGGAGATTTTTGTTTGTCATTGACGGAAGAATTAGAAAATCTTTTGTCTCACCCCAATGTAGATATAGAGACTACATATAAAGAATGTTTTCAAGTTCAAGTTGAAGATAAATCACTTCAAGTATTAAAGTTAGAATTCCAATGAAAATCCCAATACACCACATATGTCATTCTATGGCAAATGGCCCAGGATATAGATTAGTGATATGGGTTCAGGGTTGCAAATTCAAATGTAAGAACTGCTTTAATCCGGATACTCACGACTTTAACAGAGGGATTCTGTATGACATTGACAGTTTGGTACGCATGTCATGTGATGTTAAATCGATAGATGGAATAACTCTATCTGGAGGAGAACCTCTTGAATATGTTGACCAATTACTGGATTTAATAGGAAAAATAGATTCTCATTTAACTACGATATTATATTCTGGATATACTTTAGATGAAGTTTTACAAGACAAGAAAAAGAAAGAATTGATAAAGAAAGTAGATTTATCTATTTTGGGGAGGTATAATGACGGTCTCTCTCATCCTTATGAAGGAAAAGCGTTCGTACGTTCTACAAATAGAATTAGTATGGACTATTTTACAGTCCCTTCAAGAATAGAATATATATTGGAAGGAAAATCAATAACTAAATCTGGTATATTTTTAAAATCATAATTATGAATACAGATCAACAGTTAAAGAATTACATTAAAGCACGTTATGCTCTACTCGTGATCGAGTCATATGAGGAAGAAAGAGTTGTAAATGAGATCGCAAAGGTCGCAAAAGAATTGAACCAAACTGTATATGTTTGGAATTCAACGGATGGGGTTATGCTAAATGGGGTTGTTGTTGGCGAGAAGACCTTTGATCTTAAGCTTGCAATAGATTATTGTGAATCACTGGCCAAAGAACCTAATAGTAGAAACTTGTTCGTGTTTTGTGATGCGCACAATTATCTAGATTCGAAGTCTAACCCAATATATAGACGTCGGCTAAAAGATTTTTTAATGAATATAAGACGTAAGGGCTATATAAGTAACTGTATCATTGTGTCACCTTCTTTTGAGATTAGCAATGATTTACAAAAGGAAGTTACAATTCTCGACTTTCCATTACCGGACAGAAATGAGGTGAAGGAGATTATTAACTCTTTCATTAGAACTTATGGGAGCATTCCAAATGTTAAGACAAATGTAGATAATAACACTTTGGAAAACCTTATTGATGCTTCTATTGGTCTGACGAAGTTGGAAATAGAAAACTGTTTGTCTCGAATTATTGTTTCAGAAAAGAGGATAGATAAGACAATCATTAGGAGTATCTTAGAAGAGAAAAAGCAAATAATACGAAAAACAGGAATCCTTGAATTCGTAGAGTCAAATCTGAATCTTGAAGATGTTGGTGGACTTGAGAACCTAAAAAGATGGTTACACAACAGGAAGTGTTGTTTTGAAAATGATGCAAAGCAATTTGGCATTAGGGCTCCCAAAGGCGTTCTTCTTACAGGTATACCAGGATGCGGAAAGTCTTTGACTGCAAAATGTATCTCAACTGCATGGAGTATGCCTTTGTTGCGTCTTGATATGGGAAAGATATTCCAAGGATTAGTTGGATCATCTGAGTCAAACATCAGACTCGCTTTGAAAACTGCTGAAGCTATTTCTCCTTCAATCTTATGGATTGATGAAATCGAGAAGGGCTTGTCTGGTGCCTCTGGTGGTGGTGGTGACGGTGGTACATCTGTACGTGTGTTTGGCACTCTATTGACATGGATGCAGGAGAAAACATCACCGGTTTTTGTATTTGCTACAGCGAATAACATCAATAGTCTGCCCCCAGAGTTGCTACGCAAAGGACGATTCGATGAAATATTCTTTGTTGATTTTCCATCATCAGAGGAACGTAAGAAGATTTTGGAGATTCATATATCAAAGTTAGGTAGAAATAAGTCAGATTTTGATCTTGATAGACTTGCCAAGTTGAGTGGCGAGAGTCAATTTGGAAAAGACGTTGTTCTTGCTGGTGCAGAATTGGAGGCGTGGGTGTCAGATGCATTAATTCAAGCTTTTTCTCGTCGTATTGAGGGAGAGCAGAACGCAGATCTTTCAATGAAAGACTTTGAGGCAACAATCAAGCGCGTTGTGCCAATGGGCCAAATGCGTAAAGATGAATTCATGAAGATCCGTGAATGGGCTAATGAGAATGCTGTTAGTGCATCGCTAAGTCATAATACATCTAACGGTTTTGTACAGAGTGAAGAGTTTATTGGTGGAAGAAAATTAGATTTTTAATAAAAATGAAGAAGAATTATAAGTTTATAGAAAAAGTAGACTCAATTGAAAATGAGACTATCTATATTAAGAAGTGTTTTACTGCTATGAGAATGTTAGCGGGTAATCCCAATGTTGTTGCGAATATTGCAGATAAGGATTATTCTATATTAGAAAGAAATTACATCTTGTCAATGGTGTATAATATGGGTAAGGCTGATTTGCTTCGTGAAGAAACAGAATTTGCTTTTAATTCTAGCTCTTATATTGTTGGAGGGGAGACAAACAAAAGCGTTCTAGTTACTGACGATAAAGTTGAAAAAACATGTAGAGGTCTTAAAGTCGCTATAAATAATAATAAGATAGAGGTTATCCCTGATCTTGTTATTCATGATAGCCATAATCCAGAAGCAGGGAATACTGGGAAAGGACAATATTTGATATTAGAGGCTAAGACAACGAAACGTTTAGGAGAGTACTATTTCATGAGAGATTTTTTCAAATTGAATTTGTATTTGGCGGAATTCCACTTTCATAATGCTGTGTTTTTATTAATTAAAAAATCAGCAAAAACTATAGATGATTATATTGATACTTACAAGAAGAAAGATTTCTATTGTTCAGATGAATTAAAATGCAAGTTTCGTTTATTCATTCAAGAGAAAGATACTCCAGAAATTTTTAAACTAAAATGAGATTTTTCTATCGAATAGGCCCTTTTATTGTTGAAGTGAATTCGCTGTCAGAATTCTTTCAATATTGTTTAGGCCAGATTTTTGCTTACATTATTGTGATTGGGCTTATTGTGTTATGTATTTATTGGTTAGTTTCATAGTCAAATTAAGAGAAAATATATCCATGCGGAAGTCTTGAACATGATTTATATGGGAAGAGCAAGGTTTTAGTTGATTAAATCATGAGGACTGGCATCTGGGTATGGATACCTATATACTCATGTCCACGTGACTACTGGATGAATCAGAGGGACTGGTGATTGATCTGTTTTGAATCAATGACCAGTCCTTCTGATTTCAATATCGTTGATATCCTTGACCAAGTGCTACATCTTTATGGTCTTCTATCTCCTTAGTTTGAAGAAGAGTAGATAGAGAGATTTCGAAAGATTTCTGCTAAAATATTTGGAACTTATGGGAAATTGAGGCTATAAATAATAAATAATTCGCAAAAATGCTAATTGTTTGCGAATTATTTATTAACTTTGCAGCCGTTAAAGCATTATAAAGCAATGAACATTGAGTTTGATAACACGGCTTTAGAGGAACTCTACACCAATGGTGAAACGCAAGACCACCAGTACAAACGATTGTCGAAGGACATCGTTAAGCGATATGTCAAGGTGGTTAACTACATCAGAGGTGCACGGCGGCTAGAGGATTTGTTTCAAATCAAGTCGCTTCACTATGAGAAAAAGAAAGGTGACCTCAATGGTGTTGATGCAGTCTGGATTAACGACCAATATCGCCTTTTCTTTTATAGTTCTCCAGACGAGACTGGGATTATAGTAAATGCATTGTTGTTTGAAATCTCGAAACATTATGAGTAAGAAAGTATTAACCCCATTCGTAGCCACACATCCTGGCGAAATGATTAAAGACGAGTTGAAGGAGCGAGGTATGACCCAGAAGCAATTGGCTGCAGAAACAGGAATCAAAGCCTCCGTTCTTAGCGAAACCATCAATGGCAAACGTAGCGTATCGCTGAATGTTGCTGTTGCCTTGGAGAAGGCCCTTGATATCCCTGCTGACATTTGGATGAATTTGCAGACACAATATGACCTCGACACTGCAAACATTGCAGAGCGAGATAGTCAGCGTGAAACATTTGCCGTAACAATTCCTGTACGTGATCGTAACCTTTTACAAGAATTAGTTCGCAAATTCGGCTGGGTATGCGTTTTTTGAAATAGAGCATATGATGGAGGATGAAAGATTGTGGTTGGACAGTTACGGATTTGTTTATTCTGCAGACGGAAAGCGGTTGCTGAAAGGGGCCAATGTGAAGGGGGCGTATTGGATTCCAGAAGGTGTGGAGAAGATTGATCCTGGAGCATTGATAGGATGTCAGATAGGTACGTTGCATGTCCCTTGGGGCGGCTCATGGGATATAGCCTTGATGGTCATCGGCTGTTGTTTGTCCGGCATACATTCAAGGACTCGGAATACATTGTGCCTGACGGGGTGGTGACTATTTGCTCGATGGCTTTTGGGGCATGTCGTCAGTTCGTGACGCTCATCATCCCTCGTTCTGTTCGTCTCATTGGCGATTTCGTCTTTGGCCCAGAAGGTGGGAAAATTGTTATTAAAGAGCCACCGTCCGCCAGGAGACAGAATTCTGTCCCCTCTTTCAAAGTTACAAATAACAATTCAAATATTTAATATTTTTGGTTCAATTTTTGAAATACATCTACATAACTACATTAGTGTTTTCGTATCTTGCTTATAATCAGATTGATAACATACAAAGTAAATTACATTCAAACTACATTATAGCTACATATAACTACATTAAAACTACATTGATTTGACTATTTTCATACCTTTTAAGCCGTCTAAACCCTCGCCTTCCCTGCACCTTTCACAGACTCTCCCCAGTCTTTCTCTCAAAATTCTCACGAGAATTTCGGACTTTACCCTAACTAAACTCCGACTTTACCCTATCCTTTCTCTCAAATTCTCTCGAGAATTTCTCACTCGCCTCTATCCTTTCCGTCTCTCTCATCACCATTTCCCACGACTTTAGTGCCTATAAAACCCTATTTTGTGTAGTTTGAATGTATTTATATGTAGTTATAATGTAGTTATTATGTATATAAATATTTTTGTATATAATTGATTATCAGACATATATTATAAAAATAATGTAGTTATGTAGGCAATTTGAAGTATACTCCCAGTCTGGCATCGCTCTTACGGGGAGATGTCGTAACTTGGGAGTGAGAAGTGAGAAGGAGGGAAGATTGTCATTCGTGACTGATATAAGAGTAGAAAGAGGGATTTCATTAGAATTCTGCTCCAAAATTTGGAGTTGTCAGGGATTTGTCGTAACTTTGCAGCGATTATTAGAAAGTAATAGAACTCAATGCCCAGTTACTTCGGGAATTAAGCTATATCTCTGACAACGAGGGCTATCTCCGGAAGACACTCGACTTTATCAAGAAGTTGACAAAGTCGAATGTCGCGTCAAATGTAAGGGGACAGATTTATACGGAGATGTTGGAGCGACTGTCTGACTTCCAGGAATATGAGAAAGGATGGGACGGTGATGATGCGTTGCCTCTCAGTCGGCAAGTGGTCAAGAACTTCAAAGCCGTGCTCCAGAAAAGCCGTGACAGTGGAGTGCTGTGAGGCTCATGCCATGAAAGTCTGACTTTCCTCCTTGGAATCTCAGAGTTTCATCCTTGCTGTCTCGGGGTTTCAAAGGAGCTCCTTATTAGGAACTGTTAGTTCAAGGATCAGAGATAGTTAAGAAGACAGTATTTTTTTTCAAAATTTTTTTGAAATTCACTTCCACCTTCCACCTCTCGAAACACTAATAAATACTATGGTTTCCAAAGATTTGGTGGAAGGTGGAAGTGAATTTGCAATTTTTTTTGATTCTTAAATTGATTCTTGATATTGCTATCCAGACATTGCAAAATCGGGGGCATGTTTATAACGATGCCTACTAACGGTTGTTCTGATACCTTCCACGACAGTAAGGGATGCCTACTAACGGAGTGAGTAATGCCTACTATACCCCCATAGAAGGCATCTCCAACATCGTGACTTGGCATCTTAATGACTCTTAGTTGGCATCCTTACGGCAGGAGCATTTCAGGTTTAGGGATTTCCCTTAGGAAGAGTAGGGGAAATCCTTTTCAGGTGTTGGGAGAAAGGGCTAATTTTGCAGCGTGAACTAAATACTTTGACGCGTATGAAAAGAATAATGATTGCCTTGATGAGCCTCGTGCTCACGTTGCCTGCTCTCGCCCAGTATGGCAGACCTCACTACTATAGCCGTCCGCCGGCTGCATATCGTCCGGCAGCTGTACACAGTCCTCGTCCCAGCTATGCCGACATCTATTACGGTATGCGCATAGGTGCTGCTTTCGCGACGGTGAACTCTGATGACCGCTATCTCGACGGCGGCTCTTCCAAGACGGGCCTCAATGTCGGTTTCGTGGCTGGTTTCCAAGTGGCTTATCGGTCACCTGTGTATTTCGAGACGGGACTTTCGTATATTGAAAAAGGTGGAAAAGGGAACTGCGATGGAACGAAGTTCACGTACAGCCTCGACTATCTGGAGGTGCCGCTGGTGATGAAGTATATGATCGACATCGACCGAATGTTCAGCATCCAGCCTTATGTCGGCGGTTACCTGGCCTTGGGTGTTACGGGAAAGATTAAGGACTTCGGTCATCGTCAGGCCTACAGTTCCTTCGACAGCAAAGAGGGGTTCCAGCGTTTCGACGGCGGTATCAGGCTCGGTTGTGGTCTTCAGTATGACTTCGTCTATGCAGAGTTAGGCTATGACTTTGGACTGGCGAACATCTCGCACGACTATTTCGACACCTCCCGTACAGGGACTTTCTTCGCCACCGTCGGATTCAACTTCTGACTTTATAGAAATAGGGGCGGCACATCGGTGCCGCCCCTATAATAATAAATAAGGTGTAGCTTATTTCTTCTTCAGCAGGTCGCGGATCTCGGCGAGCAGCTCTTCCTGGGTCGGACCCTTGGGAGCTGCGGGCTCTGCGGGCTTGGGCTCTTCCTTCTTGCGGTTCATCTTGTTGATGCCCTTCAGCATCAGGAAAATACAGAAGGCAACGATCAGGAAGTCGACGATGTTCTGGATGAACTGTCCGTAGGCGAAGACGGCAGCTCCTGCCTCCTTGGCGGCGGCGAGTGTCTTGTAGTCACCGTCACCGAGCGTGACAAACAGGTCTACGAAGCTGACACCACCGGTCAACTTTCCGATGATCGGCATAAGCACATCGTCGACGAGTGAGCTGACGATTTTACCGAAGGCACCGCCGATGATCACACCGACTGCCATGTCCATGACGTTACCCTTCATGGCGAACTCTTTGAACTCTTTAATAAATCCCATAATCTTTCAGTTTTTAATGTTAATATTTAATGGTGAATTGTAATCTTCGTTTTGCAATCTCAGACTTGTCAACTCCGATTTAGATTCTTTTCACTTTTCGCTTTTAACTTTTCACTTTAATTTAGTATGAAATTGGGTGCAAATATAAGAATTATTTTGTAACTTTGCATCCGAAAAAGGAAAAAATT
>JAEEGF010197925.1_pt1 | contig 10932 bp, 8 predicted proteins | sample 9134171 | NCBI WGS metagenome assembly JAEEGF01 (sample SAMN16246542, study PRJNA631951) | gut metagenome | biome: gut microbiome; feature: rumen; material: AP-attached | host: Bos | place: Iran: Karaj | collected 2018-10
GAGAAGATCACGGTCGTCGTCCTCGACTTCAACGAGCAGCAGAAGCGCATCGCCCTCGGTTACAAGCAGCTTACTCCCCATCCTTGGGACGCTCTCGACGAGAACCTCAAGGTTGGTGACAAGGTCAAGGGCAAGGTCATCCTCATCGCCGACTACGGCGCATTCGTGGAGCTTGTCCCCGGTGTCGAGGGTCTCATCCACGTTTCCGAGATGAGCTGGTCGCCCAGGCTTCATTCCGCCCAGGAGTTCCTGAAGGTTGGTGACGAGGTCGAGGCTCAGATCCTCACCATCGACCGTGAGAACCGCAAGATGTCCCTCGGACTCAAGCAGCTCACCGTCAATCCTTGGGAGAACATCCGTGCCAAGTACCCCATCGGTTCCCAGCACAAGGCAGTCGTCCGCAACATTACCAACTTCGGTGTCTTCGCCGAGCTTGAGGACGGTGTCGAGGGACTGGTCCACATCAGCGACCTCTCCTGGAACAAGATCAAGCATCCTTCCGAGCTGGTTGCCGTCGGTGATACCATCGACGTCCAGATCCTCGATTTCGACGAGGCCAACCGCAAGCTCAGCCTTGGTCACAAGCAGCTCCTTCCCAACCCTTGGGATGAGGTCGAGGCCAAGTATCCCGTCGGTTCCACCGTCGAGGGTACCATCGCCGCCGTCACCGACAAGGGCGCTACCATCACCCTTGACGGAGATGCTGAGGGCTTCGCCTTCAACCGTGAGATCCTCAAGGAGGACGGCAAGCCCGCCACTGTCGGCGAGACCCTTCCGTTCCGCGTCATCGAGCTTCGCCGCTCGACCCGCCGCATCCTCCTCTCGCACGTGAGGACTTATTCCGAGGCCAAGGAGAAGGCTGTCGCCGCTGAGGTCGACAACACCAAGAAGGCCGTGAAGAAGATCAACTCTTCCGTCGAAAGGACCACCCTCGGTGACATCGATGCGCTTGCCGCTCTCAAGGAGAAACTCGAGAAAGGTGAGTAAGGATGGATTTTACGCTTAAGGTGATGGGTTCGGCTTCGGCCAAGCCCGTTCCCGAAAGATTCCAGAGCGCCCAAGTACTTTCAGTACGGGGGCGCTCCTTTTTAATCGACTGCGGCGAAGGCGTGCAGACCCGCCTGCAGCAGTTCGGGGTGTCGCCGATGAAGATCGACTCGATCTTCATCTCCCACATCCACGGAGACCATGTCTTCGGAATCTTCGGCCTGCTGTCCACGATGGGGATGCTCTCGCGCCCCACCCCCCTGAACATCTATGCTCCCGTGTCCTTCGGACCCATCCTCAAGTTCTTCCTGTCGTACTACGGGGAGGGCGTGGGCTTCGAGATAAGGCATATCCCGCTCAAGATGAAGGAACCGGAAACGGTCTATGACACCAAGTCCTTCGAGGTGCTCGCGTTCCCTCTCAATCACGGGATCGAGACTTTCGGTTTCCTGTTCAGGGAGAAGAAACCCCAGCTCAATGTCTGGAAACACATGCTGTCACGCTATGAGTTTACCCTGACGGAAATCGGGACGCTCAAGCGCGGCGAGGACGTCGTGCGCGATGACGAAGTCATCCGCTGCGCCGACGCCGCATACGAGCCGTGGGAGCCCAGAAGCTTCGCTTACTGCTCCGATACGGCTCCTTTCCCTGAGCTGGCAGCTTGGGTTTCGGGCGTTGATCTGCTGTACCACGAGACAACATATACGGCAGAACATGCCGACCTTGCGGAGAAGAGGCACCACTCGACGACGCTCCAGGCGGCACAGTGCGCCCTTGACGCCGGCGCGAAGCGCCTGGTCATCGGGCACTACAGCAGCCGCGAGCGCGACGCCTCCGCCTACGAGGCCGAGTGCCGCACCATCTTCCCGGAGACTTACGCCGCCTCCGACGGCTCCGAATACGATATTCCTCTTGTGAAATACGAGTAGTGCCTAGCGCGAAGCATTCCTGCGGTTGAGAGCGGCCTGGAACTCGCGGGCGTTGCGGATATGCTCCGTGAGGGTCGTCGCGAACTTATGGGTGCCGCTGAAATCGGAATTTGCACAGAAATACAAGTAATGATGCGGATCAGGATTGAGGACCGCATTGAGGCATGCCTTGGTCGGGACCGCGATAGGTCCTGGAGGAAGGCCGGGATACTTGTATGTATTGTATGGGGAATCAACCTGTAAATGTCTCAGCAAGATGCGGTTGGGCTCGTAATCGAAGCAGTAGGCCACCGTAGGGTCGGCCTGCAGCAGCATCCCGATCCGAAGGCGGTTGAGATACACACCCGCCACCGAAGGCATCTCGGGCTCGTAATTGGTCTCTCCCTTGACTATCGATGCCACTATGCTCACCTCCTCCTTCGTAAGACCCAGTTTCTCTGCCTTGGCGACATTCTCCGGAGTCCAGAAAGAGTCATACGCATCCTTCTGCTTCTGAAGTATATCCTCGACGGAAGCCGTCCAGTACATCTCGTAAGTGTCAGGAATGAATAGGGAAAATACATTGACGGAATTGAATCCGTACTTCGCCAGCAAGGCATCGTCGTTCAGGGCTGCGGCGACCGCGGCGCTGTCCACCATCATCTGGTTGCCAATCTTTCGGGCGATGTCCCCCTTGCGGCGCATCGTGCCGGAGAGCACTAGATTGGTGGGAGTCTGCCAGCCGTTGTTGAGCATCCTGGCTACATAGACACTTGATGACGAGGGTTTCACTACATAACGGCCGGGCTGCATGTATTCGGAAACATGCTTGTCGGCAAATGCGCGCTCAAGACTTTTAGGGCGAAGGACGCCGGCAGAGTCGGCAACCATCCTGAGAACCTTGTTCGCATCCATTCCCGGATACACGTACAGGACAGCCTGGCGGCTGAAATTGGGTCTCTTGTTGTCGGAATACCACCTGAAGGCAATCAAGCCGACAATGGCTGCTACGATGAGTCCCGCAACGAACGCTATAGGGATGAACTTTTTCATTTTCCGGGTTTTCTCAAAAGGATGGTATCGCCTTCGCGAAGCGTACGGTTGGGGCTGAAACCATTAAGCTTGCAGACGGAACTCATCCGTACGGCAAAACGCTGGCAGACATCCCGGAGGTTCTCTCCGTCGGCCTCGACGATATACTTGTCAAGACCCTTCTCCGCCTGGGTCTTCTTCTGCTGGATATAGACGACCGTGCCCGGAAGGAGTCTCCGTTCGGAGTCCAGGTCATTGATCTTGAGGATTTCCTTAGGGAAAAGGTTGTAAGAAGAAGCTATGCTGGAATAGGTCTCACCCTCTATGGAATAAACGAAGGGAACGCCGTTCTTGGTGTAGACGGGGCGAGTCAGGCTGAAATGGAACTCCTCGGCGGCGGCAGGAGTGACAAGTATCGGCTCCTCGATGGCGTTGGGGGCCTCGGGGATTTCGTCAGGGATGGCCTCGGCGGCGGCGAGGCGCTCGCGGCGGGCTGCCCTGCGGGCGGCGCGCGCCGCCTCGCGCTCCTCGGCCTTGGCCTCCTTTGCGTCCCTGGCGGCAGCCTTCGCCTCCTTGGCCGCGGCCTTCTCCGAAGCCTTGGCGGCCGCCTTGGAAGCAGACTTGCCGGAGGATGCCTTTGCCTCGGAAGGCGTCGACTGGGACGAGGCAGAAGTGGCACGAACGGCCTGAGCCTGCGTCATGGAATCATACTTGGAGAGTCCGTTCTCCTCGATGATCTTGATAAGTTTCTCAGGATACGAAGGGTCAGTGGCATAACCCGCCTTCTTCAGGCCATAAGCCCATGATTCATAATCCTTTGTATCGAAATCGAAGAGAAACTTGTAACGGTCCCAATAACGGAGGAAATCGGAGTGGTCGCGGAATGATTCCTCAGCCGTGTCATACACACGGAAACACTCCCCCTTACGGTCGTCATCCACGCGCATGGTCCTGCCCTTCCAGTCCTTGTGGCATTTGATACCGAAATGGTTGTTGCCTTCGGCTGCCAATGCTGAAAGCCCTGAACGCGACTCAAGTATGCCCTGGGCAAGAGTGATACTGGCAGGCACACCGCTCCGGTACATTTCACGGACCGCAGTGGCGGCCCAACGCTCTATATATCGCTGCTGGGGGGTGTCGGCCGCCGAAACGAGAAGAAGGACCGCGGCCAGGACAAACGCGAGGAAGGATGCACGTCTTTTCATATGCCGTAAAGTTAGCAATTATTGACGATTAGTCAAATTTTGCAATCAAATCAATTTGTTTTGAAATTGGAGCAATCTTGCAGGCTTTCTTTCAAGAACGACGGTGCCATAAGGATTTAAAAAACTATATTTGAATTGATAAAACCGCATATACCTCAACATTAATAACATTCAGCCATGAAAAAAGTATTGATCCTTCTGTCCGCGCTCGTACTGTTCGGGTGCGCGCCTAAAGAGAGCAACGGTCCCGTCCTCACCATCGAAGGCGGTCAGGTCCAGGGCGTTGCAGCCCCCTTGAAGGGTGTCACCGTTTACCGCGGTATCCCTTATGCAGCAGCCCCTATCGGCGACCTCCGCTGGAAGGAGCCCCAGCCTGTCACCCCTTGGAAGGGCGTCAAGGTATGCGACACCTTCGGCCATCCCGGCTTCCAGGCCGTCCACTATCCCGGTGGTTATACCACTGAGTGGGGTTACGGCAAGGAGCAGCCTTACAGCGAAGACTGCCTCTATCTGAACGTATGGACGACCGCTCCCGGCAAGACCGATGCCAAGATGCCTGTCGCCCTCTGGATCCACGGCGGCGGCTACCGCGAAGGCTGGGGCTCCGAGCCTGAGTTCGAGGGCTCCGAGTGGGCCGCAAAGGGCGTCGTCCTCGTATCCATCAACTACCGTCTCGGCGTATTCGGCTTCCTGACCCATCCCGAGCTTGCCGCGGAGAGCCCTCACGGCGTATCCGGCAACTATGGCATCCTCGACCAGATCGAGTCCCTCAAGTGGATCCAGAAGAACATCGCCCAGTTCGGCGGCGATCCTAACAATGTCACCATCTTCGGCCAGAGCGCCGGTGCCGGCAGCGTCAAGACGCTGGTCGCCTCTCCGCTCACCAAGGGACTTGTCACCAAGGCTGTCATCATGAGCGGCGGCGGTCTCACTGTCCCTCAGCCGCAGGCAGCTGCAGCACCCGCCAACTCCATGCGCGGTCCGGTCCTCTCTCCCGAGGAGCAGGCAGCCAGGAACAAGGAGATCTTCGACTGGGCCGGATATGACAGCCTTGAGAAGATGCGCAGGGCCGGTACCACCGAGGTCTATGCCCTCCCGACCATCTACGGCGGAGCCACCGGACAGCGTGCCTCCCTCACCGGTTCCCCTGTCGTTGACGGCTGGTGCAATGTCAAGAGCTTTGACGAAGCATGCCTCGACGGCACTGTCGCCGACATCCCGTACATGATGGGCTACACCATGAACGACATGGGCAACATGTCCGCCGGTATCGCGGCATTCTGCCTCAACCGCGAGGAGAAGGGCACCAACAAGGCATGGGCCTACGAGTTCGCCCGTCCTCTCCCGGACGACGGCAGCGAGCCGGGCGTCACCGCCCGCCTCAAGGGTGCGTTCCACTCCTCCGACCTCTGGTTCGTCTTCAAGACCCTCCAGTACTGCTGGCGTCCCTGGACCCAGGGCGACTGGGATCTCTCCGAGAAGATGCTGACCGCATGGACCAACTTCGCCAAGTACAGCGATCCCAACGGCAAGGACGGCCTCGGCTGGGAGCCTTGCACCAAGGACAACACCAAGTTCATGGTCTTCAAGCTCGATAAGGACGACAAGGAAGCTTCCGAGCTGACCGACCCCGTCACCGAGCTCGGTTACTAGTCAGACAGTTGGACAAATATATCGATGAAATCCCCGCCATCGTCCCGATAGCGTGGATTTCTTCTGCGTATCAGACGCAGTACATGGCCGTTCCGACCGTTATCTCTATAGATATGGACGAACAGGAATTGGCCAAAGGATGCGCCCGGAAGGACAAGAAAGCACGGGAAGAGCTGTTCAGGCGATATGGCCCCAGGCTGTTCGCCCTGTGCATGCGTTATTCCCGCGACAGGAACGAAGCCGATGACCTGTTCCAGGATGCTTTCATCAAAGTTTTCGACAAGATTGGGCGTTTCCGCTGGCAGGGCGAAGGCTCTTTGTTCCGATGGATGACAAGAGTGACGCTCAACATGTCTTTTGACAAGGCGAGGCGAAGGCGCCTCTATCAGGAGACCGATATAGGCCCGTATGAGGAAACGCTCCCTGAGCCCGATTATGAAAACACGCTGTCGATTCCGCAGGACAAACTTATGGAAATGGTCGGCGGGCTGCCGGAAATGTACAGGACAGTGTTCCAGTTATACTGCATCGACGGGCTGTCCCATGTGGAGATCGCCCGCCTGCTAGGGATCAAGGAAAAGAGTTCATCGGCAGACCTTGCGCGTGCAAGGGCACTGCTGGCAAGACAAATAAAGCATTATCTCGATGAAAACTAAAAAGGACTGGGCCGATGCCCTGCAAGAACAGTGCTTTCCGGAAGAGGTTTCCCCTCCCGAAGGCAGCTGGGCGGACATAACCGGCAGAATGCACCGGAGATCCATGGGCAGGAAGACCATGGCCGCAGTGCTGGCTATGCTCGTCCCCGTGGGCGCGGTGTTGCTCTTCGGGCCGTGCCAGACAGTTCCTGACACCATGGCAGAGCTGGAACAGCCGGACACGGTACAAGCACCAAGTTTACTGGCCTTGCAAGAAGATGAGCCGGAGAGTCCGGTCGTGCTTGGGGAGTCTTTCCGCCCTGCACGTATACCCATCAAAGGCACGATGCAGCCTGAGGGAACCCCGACAGTTGCCGTCTCGGAACCGTCCGAAGTCTACATGAAGGCATCGGCCGATACTCCTTCAGACAAGATGACACCTTCCACAGCTTCTACTGTTGCTCCCAGGGTCTCCGCTCCCGTCAGCGATCCATTCCAATGGCCTGATGACGAGATCGGACAACCACTCCCACGCAAGAGGAGACTCTCAGTGAACATACATGCCGGAAGTGCTGCAGGGAAGATGGAGTCCAATCGGATAGCGGCATATCCATCGGGAACAAACCCGCACAGTAAGGCTTCCGAGGCCGATCTCTACAACCTGATCAGCATCGTCGAGCAGGTCCCAATACAATACATTCATAGCATTCCTCTCAGCATGGGGCTTAACTTGAGCTGGGAATTGTCACCACGCGTGGCCCTGGAAAGCGGACTTACGTATTCATATCTGCATTCCTACGAGAATCTGTTTGGAGACCAGAGGCTGCATTTTGTCGGGATTCCGCTAAAACTCAACATCCGACTGTTTTCCGCCGGACCACTGGAAGTGGGAGCTGGCGGATACGGGATGGCGGAGAAATGCGTGAGTGCCTCACAGGGGAGATTATCCGTAAAAGAGCCCGACATCCAGTGGTCGTCCGGTGCTTTCATGGATGCGGGGTACAGGATAGGAAATAATGTCTCGCTGTATCTGCAACCATCCATGTCCTATTATTTCACGAAGACCAAGCTTCTGACCTACCGTACGGAGAATCCCCTTGGCTTTTCATTGCAGGCCGGAATCAGATTCCACTTATAGTACGCAGTAGTCACACATCCTCCCCGTTATTATTATAGAGGCCGATAATTACTAAAGACACAGAGATATGAAACGCTTTCTGACATTTCTTATCGTCGCATCAGCATTCGTAGCCTGCGACAAGGATAATACTCCCTGGGAGGAGGATATGTCCGTTTTCAGACAGACCAAGACAAATGTGAGCATACTTGATGCAGTCCCGGACCCGGGAACAATCACTGAACCTATAAACTTTTTCTCGACCATGTCTTTCTGGGACGAGTGGAGATGGATGCCAAATGATGAAAGAGCAGCTGCGATTGAAAAGCCGGAATACGCAGACCTTGTGAAAGAAATGACTACCTTGGCATTGGTAAAAACGGTAGTCAATTATCCCATGAATTATATATTCTCCGCTTGGTCGGATTACGAGAGGGCAATGGATTTTTGTGTCGAGCAGCATGCTGTTTTCAAGGAGCTTATTGCTCGTGAGAATGCCATTGACATCCTTATCGGTGCATATGTTGTCGCCGGGGTTGATCAAGATTATTTAGACGGTTTTGCTGATTTAAACGCCTTCCAGGAAAAATGGAATCCCGAGGTGATCCAGGAATTGGAAGCGCTTTCGGTTTTTAACGAGAAAGCTCTTTCATATATGATGCTTTCCCATTATTTCGATTTCTCCAAATCAGTTTATTTCGGTTCATTACTGTCTGCCGCTGCAAGTAAGATAGAGGAATGGAATACTCACGGGTGGTGGAGCAATGTTGAGCCACATAAACTAATTTTGGAAAAATACGCAACCCCGTCCCCGTCCAGCAAGACATCTGAATAAAGCTGAAAGAATCCCTGCCGTACTGGCAGGGATTCTTATTTTAAAACTAAAAGGTCGTCAGACGCGTTTGACCTTGATGACGTGCTTTAGGGCGCCGATCTGCGAGATGACCTTGTCGAGCTCCATGTTGGAGGGGACGAGGATGCGGACGGATATGTCGTAGCATCCGTTTCGGTGGTCCTCGGTGACGTTGAAACTGCGGATGGAGGCCTTGAAATTGCCTACCACTTCCATTATCTTGGCCATCACGGAGTGGTCCATGTCGGCAAGTATCTTCAGAGTACATAAGAAGTCGCCCGAACTCGGAGTCTCGGACCAAACCACGCGCTGTATGCGATAAGGGTATCGGTCCAGCAGCCGCGCTGCGTTAGGGCAGTTGATCCTGTGGATCTTGATGCCCTCGCTGCGGGTGACGAAGCCGAAGACGTCGTCGCCGTAAACTGGATTGCAGCAGCGGGCCATCCGATAGTCGAGACCCTTGACGTCCTTGGCGCTCAGCACCAGGATGTCGTCCGACGATTTGTTGCCCTTCCAATCCTTTGCCGTGACTTCCTCCGGCTTTGCCTGGGAGTCCTCCGCCGGCGCGTTGCGGGCGAGGATGAAGGCCTTGATGTCGTTGACATCCACAACCTCCTCGCCGACGGCGCCGAGGAAGGAATTGATGCTCGAGTACTTGTATTTCTTCATCAACTCGCGCATCATGCTGTCGGGAAGCTCCAGCTTCCAGTTCTTCAGACGGCGCTCCAGCAGTTCCCTGCCTTCGGCCGCTTTCTTGAACTCTGCTTCCTTGAGCTCGTGCTTGATGCGGCTCTTGGCCTTGGAAGTGACCACCCAGTTCAACCAGTCCTGGGTAGGCCGCTGGTTCTTGCCGGTCATGATCTCCACCACATCGCCGGTGGCGAGCTTTTCCTTGATGGAGACGGCCTTGCCGTTGACGCGGGCTCCGGTGCAGCGCGCACCGATGCCGCTGTGGATGTTGAACGCGAAGTCCAGCACTGACGATCCTGCGGACAGTTTGCGGAGCTCTCCGGAAGGAGTGAATACGAATATTTCTTTGGACGGCGGTGCCGGCAGATCGTCTTCGCCGTCGTAGTCAGGCGGCGAGAGAGTATCGGAAGAGCCGTGCTCGAGCAAGCTGCGCACGGCGTTCAGCCACGCATCCAGCGCCGCCTCCTGCTTGATGCCCTTGTAGGACCAGTGCGAGGCCAGGCCTTTTTCGGCCATCTCGTCCATGCGTTTGGTCCTTATCTGCACTTCCAGGCAGGCGCCCTCGGCATTCTTTACGGTAATGTGAAGGGATTCGTACCCGTTCGGCTTGGGGTTGGATATCCAGTCGCGGAGCCGGGAGGTGTCCGACTCGTACTCCTCCGTCACGAATCCGAAGACCTTCCAGCACAATGCATGCTCCACCGCGCGGTTCTCCTCGCAATCGATGATGAAGCGGATGGCGAACACGTCATAGACTCCGTCGAAATCGACTTTCTGCTTCTGCATCTTCTTCCAGATGGAGAAAGCGGTCTTGGTGCGGGCCTTGAGCTTGTATTTGATGCCGGCTTCCGAGAGCTTTGCCTTGAGCGGCTCGATGAACTGTGTGGTGATGAGCTGGCGGTCGCGTTCTGTGGCTTTAAGGCGATTGGTGATGGCGCGGTACTCCTCGGGTTCGGCATACTTGAAGTAGATGTCCTCCATCTCGCTCTTCATATTGTACAGGCCGAGCTGGTGGGCGAGGGGAATGTAGAGCATCAGGGTCTCGAGCTGTTTCCTCTCGCGCGAAGCCTTGGGGAACAGGTCGAGGCTGCGCATGACCTCGAGGCGGTCAGCGAGCTTTAGTACTACCACCCTAGGATCAGTGGAATAGCTGACTATGAGTTTCTTGTAATTCTCTGCTTCGAGACGGGTATCCTTGGGCTTGATGGTGGCGATCTTGTTGAGCCCGTCCACCATAGTAAGGATGTCACGCCCGAAGGACCGAAGGTCGATACCCTGTCTGTCGCGCGTGGCCTCGTGAAGGAAAACGGCTGTGATGCACTCCGGACCCAGTCCGATCTCGTCGGCGGCGATCTTGGCGACTTTCTCGGCATGCTCGATGAAGGGCGCTCCGTTGCCGCGCTTCATATCTTCCAGTGCCTTGGAGGCAATGTCGTATGCAGCGCGTACGAGAGCCCTGTCCTCAGGGCTGTAAGCCGGGAACAACGCTTCGATCCTGTCCATAGTTTATGCGATTGCCTTAGTGTCTAGACAAAGTTAATCAAAAATCCTTGTCTTTCCACACCTTGAGATATTCTTGGAGGGCCCACATTTCGTCACGGTATTTCGCGGCGGCGTTGAAATCGAGTTCCGCAGCCGATTTCTTCATGCGTCTGCGGTCCTCCTCAACCATCTTTTCGACCATCTCGCGCGTCATGGAACGGATGACGGGATCCTGCAGGACGGCGGCCAGGTCGGCCTTGACGTATCCGTCGACATACGCGTTCTTCTCCTCGCGCCGCGAGACGAGACCGTGGTCAACGGAGACCGTGCGGCGACCGGGTTCAGACGGATGAGGGAGGTAGGGCGGGTC
>JAEEGF010329640.1_pt1 | contig 10931 bp, 10 predicted proteins | sample 9134171 | NCBI WGS metagenome assembly JAEEGF01 (sample SAMN16246542, study PRJNA631951) | gut metagenome | biome: gut microbiome; feature: rumen; material: AP-attached | host: Bos | place: Iran: Karaj | collected 2018-10
AGAAAGTCTTCGCCTTGGTCGTCCGCGAGGAACGCTATCCGGTCATCCTCAGCATGCTCCAGCGCTTCCATTCGATCTTCACGCGCTACATCCTCTGCGAAGTCATCGACGCCGTGATCGTCGGTGTCGCAAACGCGATCTTCATGCTGGCCTTCCGGATGCCTTACGTCGCGGTCGTCTCGGTGATCGTGGCCGTGACCAACCTGGTGCCGACCTTCGGACCGATCGTCGGCGCGGCCTTCGGCGCATTGATCCTCGTGCTGATCAACCCCTGGTACGCACTGTGGTTCCTGGTGTTCACGGTGATCATCCAGATCATCGACGGCTACGTGATCAAGCCGAAGTTCTACGGCGACGTCATGAAGGTTTCTCCGATCCTGATCCTTCTGTTCATCATCGTGATGGGGAAAATGTTCGGCATCGCGGGTATGCTTCTCGCGATCCCGGTGGCCGCGATCGTGGAATATCTGTACAAGGTCATGTTCATCCCGTGGCTTTCAAAGCGTAACGAGACCAAGAAGGCCGAGCGCAGCCGCGAGGAGGAGATGATCCACGAGACGCTTCTGAACCGTGCCGCGGAAAATGCAGCCGCGGAAGGCGAAGAGAACGCCGCGGAGGGTGAAAAGCCGGCGAGGAGGCTGCGGAAAAATCCGGCGCCGAGGCAGCGGAAAAATCAGGCGCCGCCGACGGAGCAGCCCCGTCCGATAAGCCTGGCGTCCCCGACGCGAAGGTCCCGGATCTGGGGAACGGGCCGAATGTCCTGAATCCCATGGCCCCCGATGCGGCGCCTCAGGAAACACACAAAAAGAAACACAATATCAAAGACTTCTTTACAAAAAAGTGACACATTTTGTGACACGATCCGGCGATATTTCTTTACAAAAAAGTGACACATTTTGTCTATAAAAGGTGAGGGAATCCATGAATGAGATCCTGAAAACTATGGAGGATGCCGCCCGTGAAGCAGGCGGCATCATTTTGTCCGCGCGCGGGGAGAATCTGCACGTCGGCAACAAGTCCGGCCGGTTCAATTTCGTGACGGTCTACGACGAAAAAGTACAGGAATTCCTGTTCGGCTACTTCCGTGAAAAGTACCCGGAGGCACGCTTTCTGGGCGAAGAAGAGGGCGCGGACATTTTCGTGCCCGAAGACGAACGTGGCATGCTCTTCGTCATCGACCCCATCGACGGCACGACCAATTTCATGCACGGCATGGAGCCGCACGTCTGCTCGATCAGCCTCTTCATGGACGGCGAACCCTACGCCTCCGTGATCTACTGCCCGGGCCTTGACCAGATGTTCAGTGCGGTCAAGGGCGGCGGCGCCTTCGAGAACGGACGCCCCATCCACACGACAGACGCCCCGCTCCGGGAAAATGTGGTCCTTGCGGGCACGTCGGGCTTCTCGGTGGCCGCGTCGCACATCACCTCCGACCTTTGCCAGGAATACGCGCTTCGCTGCCAGGGCTTTAGAAGCCTGGGAAGCGCGGAGTACAATCTCTGCATGGTGGCCAGCGGACGCATGGGCGCCTATTTTGAACTTCGCCTGAACCTCTGGGACTACTGCGCCGGCGCGCTCATCGTGGAAGAAGCCGGCGGACAGGTCGTCGACTGGTACGGAAAGCGGCCGAGCTACCGTAGCGCTTCGGCGATCGTCGCGCTCGGAAAGGGACTGGTCGGAGACCCAGACGTCCCCGACGCCGCGCCTTACATGGACCGGTGGCTTGCATCTATGGGAAAGGAGCACACATGAAACAGACCGAACGCTTCGCACCGCACATTTTCCTGCATGGCGGGGACTATAACCCGGACCAGTGGCTGGACCGCCCGGAGATCCTGGAGGAGGACATCCGCCTCATGAAAGAGGCGCACGTGAACGAGGCCTCCATCGGCATCTTTGCGTGGGCGAAAGAGGAGCCCAAAGAGGGCAAATACGACCTCGAGTGGCTTGCGCAGGTGATCAACCGCCTCTACAAGAACGGCATCTACACGATCCTCGCGACGCCGACCGGCGCGCTGCCGCACTGGATGACGGAGAAATATCCGGAGGTCCTGAAGGTGGACGAGCACGGCATCCGGCGGATCCACGGGCAGCGGCACAATTTCTGCCCCAGCTCGCCCGTTCTCCGGAAGAAAATGCAGGGGATCAACGAGGAACTTTCCCGGCGTTTCGGCCGGCACCCCGGCGTCATCGCCTGGCATCTCTCAAACGAATACGGCGGAGACAACGACGCGAAGACCACGATCGGCTGCCACTGCCCCTACTGCGAAGAGAATTTCCGTAAGTTCCTCAAGGCGCGCTACGGCACGCTCGACGCGCTCAACAAAGCCTGGTGGACCGGCTTCTGGAGCAACATTTTCACCGACTGGAACCAGATCCATTGCCCCGGCGAAGGCTCCGAGCACACGATGCACGGCATCAAGCTGGACTACAAACGCTTCGTGAGCGCCCAGATGCTGGATTTCTGCAAAGCGGAGGCGGAGGCCGTCCGCAAGTACTCCGACCGCCCGGTCTGCTCGAACCTCATGGGCGCCTTCGAACCCCTGGATTATTTCAAATGGGCCCGCGAGCTGGATTTCGTCTCCATCGACAGCTACCCCGACTGGCACCACGTGGCATCCGCGCGCCCCGAGGACCAGCTTCCCGGCGGATCCGTGCTTCCATGCGATGCCGAGCCCGCGCGGATCACGGCCTTCAACTACGCCCTCACGCGGAGCCTAAAAAAGCAGCCCTTCCTCCTCATGGAAAGCACGCCTTCCATGGTCAACTGGAAGAGCCGGAACCCGGTCAAACGCCCCGGCATGCATGAACTTTCCTCGCTTCAGGCCGTCGCCAACGGCTCCGACAGCGTCCAGTATTTCCAGTGGCGGAAGTCCCTTGGCTCCTCGGAGAAACTCCACGGCGCCGTCGTCGGACACATGTACGGTGCGGACACCCGCGTTTTCCGCGACGTCGCGCGCCTCGGTGAACGTCTGGAAACCCTCGCGCCGAAAGTCCTCGGCACGGTGAACAAGCCCAAAGCTGCGCTCCTCTTTGACTGGGAAAATATGTGGGCGGTGAATGACGCGCAGGCGGTCGTTCAGCCCTTCGGCTACCAGGAACGCATGAAAGACTGGTTCAAGCCATTTTTCGACATGGGCATTGACTGCGACATCGTCGACATGGACTCCGATATCTCGGATTACAGGCTCCTCGCCGCGCCCTACAACTACATGTACAAGCCCGGCTGGGCCGAAAAAGTACGCGAATTTGTCCAGAAAGGCGGCATCTTTGTGACGACCGTCTGGAGCGGCATCGTCAATGAAAGCGACCGTTGCTTCGAAGAGCGCCATCCCCTGGCGGACGTTCTGGGCATCCGGCCCGAAGAGACCGACACCCGCCCGCCCTTCATGAAGAACTGGATCCGGTGGCGCGAAGAAGGAGAGGAAATCCCCGAGCGCGCAGGCCGGAAGCACCCCCTGTACGAGGTCCGGGACCTCGCCGGGATCGTGGGTGCGGAGAGCGCCGAAGTCCTTGCAACCTATACCGACGATTTCTATGCCGACAGCCCCGCGCTGACCATGAATCGTTTCGGCGAAGGCTGCGCCTACTACGCCGCGGCGGAAGGCGACACCGCCTTCGTGAAAGCCCTCCTCGTCCGCGCGCTCAGTGACGCCGGCATCGAATGCCCGCTGGAAGCCCGCCTCCCCGAGCCCGAAGCCTCCGAACGCCCCTGGGCGAAACTCCCCCACGGTGTGACCGTCTCGATGAGAGAGAAGATCGAATCCGGTGCGTCCACAGGCGATAACTCCGGCGCTCGGAGCGATGATCCCGCCGGAACCCTTCTCTTTGTCCAGAACTTCAACGCCCGCCCGGTGGAAATCCTGCTCAAAAAGGCATACAGAAACGCTGAAAACGGCCAAATTTGCCAAGATGGCATTACCCTGGAAAAATACCAATGCCTCGTGCTGGAAGAGCTTTAACGGGCATTTTTCGCCCTCACACGACCACTTGAAGACCAATATGACTCGAAAACTTGCATTTTTCATTGTGGTGGCGCTTCTTGGCGCCGCTCTTTCCAGCTGCATCGTCCCCCCGGACAGCGGGGCAAGCAGCCCTGAGATCCCCGAAGAAATGACTCAGGAAACGACCCGGGAAATGACTGTAGAAAGGACCTTGGAGACAGTCGAAGAAACCACCACGGAATCGATCTCGGAAGAGACCGGCACCCCCGGCGCTCCGGTGACGGACGAGCCCATCAGCCGGCCACCTGATGAGGAAACCGAGCCCGGCGCGACGCCCCCGGAGACCACCGAACCCCCGCTCGAGATCACCAGAACTGAAGTCTATCTCGACGAAAACTGGGTATTTGCCGACTTCTCCGCCATCCACACCGGCGCCGCAGTCCTTTATCAGACCAACCGTTCCAACGGCATCGTGATCGGCCTGAACGCCGGCCACGGCACCCGGGGCGGCGGAAAGCAGAAGACCTACTGCCACCCCGACAAGACCCCCAAAGTGACCGGCGGCACCACCCAGGCCGGCGCGACCATGTCTTATTCGATCTCCACCGGCATGAGCTTCCGTGACGGCGCCGCCGAACGCGACGTGACCCTCGCCGCCGCCCGCATCCTCCGCGACAAACTCCTCGATGCCGGCTTCGACGTCCTCATGCTCCGCGACGACGTCGACGTCCAGCTCGACAACGTCGCCCGCACCGTCCTCTGCAACAACCTCGCCTCCTGCCACATCTCCCTCCACTGGGACTCCGACGGAAAAGACTACGATAAAGGCGCCTTCTTCATCTCCGTGCCCGACGGCATCAAATACCTCGAAAATGTCGCCGCCCACTGGAAGGAGAGCGAGCGTCTCGGCACCCTCCTGGTCGACGGCCTCCGCGACCGCGGCGTGAAGATCTTCAAGAACGGCTCCTACGCCATGGACCTCACCCAGACCGCCTTTTCCTGGATCCCCAGCGTCGACGTCGAACTCGGCAATCAATGCTCCGACCACTCCGACGAATGGCTCGAAAACCAGATGGAAGGCCTTCTTAGTGGAATCAAGACCTATTTCGAGCAGTAAGAAGACTTGTTTCGAACAATAAGAAGCCTTATGGCCTGAGACCATCTACAAACCAGGCTTGTTTGACAAGAACTCTGGCCAAGGCCCATCTTAAGCCCAAGCTTTTTGAAGCAATGCCTCAAAAGCTTGGGCTTTTTCATGCAGTTGGATTCATGTATGGTAAAGCTTGGGGCTTCACGTCCCGGTAAATCGACGCTGCGACCAAGCTAATCGAAGGAAGGCTTGAAAGTATTGGACCATTTCACGCATTTTCGCGTAAAAAATGACGCTGCCTCCAAGCAAATCGGAGAGAGGTCCAAAAATATTGGACCGTTTCACGCATTTCCGAGGAAAAAAGAGGATTCGCGTCCAATAGATTTGAAGAATTGTCTTGCTATATTGGACTGCACCACGAATTTCGGACGAAAAGACAGGACCCGAGTCCAATATAGCTGAAGGTTCATTACATTTGATTGGTTTCTCCGAAGTTTTTTTTCAAAAAGACGGATCCATAGTCCAATCTAATCACAAAGAAGGCTCAAGAGCTTGGATCGCCGGCGGCCCAACCACATTTCACGACACAAAGAAACCTAAACGCCCCATACACCCCGGGATGTCCCAAAATCGGGACATCCTTTTTGATAGACTGCCACCGTCGGGCAGCCCAACCGGTTTTTATTTGTCAAATCAAAAGGGATATGTTATAGTCAGGAAACCATTTAGAGTACGCGAGGGACAGCCCCTGTGACCGTACGACAACCTGCCGCCTGCTCAGACGGCAAGGTGCCAATGGCTGATCAATGGGAGGTACAACATGAGCAAGATCTACATCACCAGAGACGACAAAAGTCTCATCTTTTCCAAGACCCCTTCTCAGAAAATCACTTTTCAGGATGGCTCCGGGCCAAGACTCAGCCGGCGGACCTACCTTGCCTTTGCGCGCTGGCTCCGTAAGAATGTCCGTGAAGAAGACCTGAAGCCGGAGATCGTCATTTACGGTTTCCTGAACAGGTACGAGCATGACTTGAGAGGCGACCGTGTCAGGCTTTTGCGGCTGATCAAGGAAACGAAGGAAGAGGACCTCTATCGGGAACTGGCTTATGCCAAAAAATACGTAGGATTCCATCAGGAGCCCTCTCGTAAGAGGCGGGAGTACTGGTTTGAGATCCCCGTGTATTATGAGGAGGATCTCTATCAGCTGTTTCGAATCAATGGAGCCACTGAAGAGCAGGCTTTTGAATGGACACAGGCAGCATGCTCCGGCAGTTTCAAGGCATATTGCCGCAGCCTTCCGAAAAAGGACCCGGTGTTTATGCTGCCGGAAGAGCTTCTCAGTTTTGCGAAGACTGCGGATGGACTTCCTGACAGAAACTGGATCTGCCGCACATTCAAACACGAGTATCCATTGTTCCTGAAGTATCTGGAGCAAAGGAAACTCAGGAAAGAAAAATCGATGAACAGAGGTCTCCCGGATGGATCACGCCATAACGAAAGCGATACATTATGACATCTACAGTTGCCCTGTCGGAACAGGCGCATATTCCAGCACGCGTTATCTGGCTTATCGGATCCTGAAACCGGACAATTGCAGCACGGTTATTTTCGGCAAGTCCCTCAGTGTAAATGCGCTGGCAGAGGCACTGGAAAAGCATTACGACGCCCCGTACCTTGTCGGGAAGTGCCTGAAGGGCTCGTGGACAAGAAAGCCGGGAGACGTTGAGATTAGGTACGACCGGGACTCCTTAGGTGTTGTTTTTCCGGAGCCGGACCGGGATAAAGTACTTCGTGCCGTTATCGGAATCATGGATGACTATGAGATGGAAGAAGCAATCATTTATGAACCAGGGGTCGAAAAAGAACCCGCAATGTTTACTTACATAGACAGAAAACATCCTGTATGCGGACCGAAAAAAGAGGAGGACAAATGATTTACGCAGTTTCTGACATTCACGGCTGTTACGACAAATACAAAAAGCTGCTCGAAAAGCTGGACTTAAAAGAGGACGACCGTCTATACGTGCTGGGCGACGTGGTGGACCGCGGCCCGGACGGGCCGAAGATCCTTCTGGACATGATGAAGCGGGAAAATGTGGTCTTCCTCCTTGGAAACCATGACGAAGCCATGGAGCTTGTTCTTCATGACCTCCGCGGGGAGGATCCGAAGCTTCTTCACGATGAAGGCGCCCTGGACGTGCTGGACCTGTGGCTCAAGGACGGGGGCGTTCCGACACTTTTGCAGTTTGACAGCGAACTGACCAACCGGGAGCAGAACCTGGTCCTCCGTTACATCCGGAAAGCGCGCAAATACGCCCTCCTGGAGATCAACGGAATGAAGCATCTTCTCGCGCATTCCATCCCGGGCTATGGCGATTTCCTTCTGGACGGCGGCATGGACGGGCTGGAATCCATGGACTTCACCTTCAATGATACCGACTACGACACCTGTTACGACCCCGAAGTCATCATGGTCTCCGGCCACAGCCCGACAGGGCTGATCGACCCCGCCTATGACGGCCGCATCCTCAAGAGGAACAACCACATTGCCATCGACTGCGGCGCGGTGTTCGGATACCCGCTGGGCTGCATCTGCCTCGACACCGGCGAGGAGATCTACGTGGAATAGAATTGCTCCCCTCCTGCGTAGCGAAGCACCTCGCTCCTCGGGCACGAAGATCGGACGTCCCAAAAACGGGACACTCCATTTGATACAATTCCCATCGTCGGAAGAAGAATCGAACAACAAAACGGAGGAGAAAAATGAGCGCATTTGACAAAGTAATCGGTTACAAAACCATCAAAAACGAACTCCTGCAGATTTGCGACATGATTCGCAACAAAGGCGTCTATGAAGCGCTTGGCGCCAAGCTTCCGCAGGGTATCCTGCTCTACGGCGACCCCGGCCTCGGGAAGACCCTGATGGCGAAATGTTTCGTGAAAGAGAGCGGCCTTCCGGCCTTTACCGTCCGCCGGAATAAGGGCAACGACGACTTCATCGGCAGCATCACCGAGACCTTCCAGAAGGCCAAAGAGAACGCCCCCAGCATCGTTTTCCTGGACGACCTGGACAAATTTGCCAACGAAGACGACGAGCACCGGGACGCCGGAGAGTACGTGGCAGTCCAGGCCGGCATCGACGAAGTCAAACACTGTGACGTATTCGTCCTCGCGACGGCAAACAACATCTGGAAACTCCCCGATTCGCTGAAACGCAGCGGCCGCTTTGACCGGAAAATCGAAGTGCAGTGCCCCACCGAGCGGGACGCGAAAGACATCATTTCATACTATCTTTCGGACAAAAATGTGTCCGAAAACGTCAACATGGATGACCTGTGCAAAATGATTGGCTACAGCTCCTGCGCGGTGCTCGAGACGATTCTGAACGAGGCAGCCATCCACGCGGCATACAGACGGAAAGCCTGCATCGAGATGGAAGACCTGGTCAAAGCCGTTCTGAGAATGCAGTACGATGCGCCGGACGACTACACGAAGAGCTCCGACGAAGAAATGAGGCGGACCGCCATTCACGAGGCCGGCCATCTGGTGGTTTGCGAAGTCCTCTGCCCGGGAAGTGTGGGCCTTGCGTCCCTGCGCGGTTCCGGCCGCGACGCCAAAGACGGCTTCATCCGCACCTGCGTGAGCCTCCCGAGAAGGCCCTATGACGTCCTCGTGTCTCTTGCCGGCAAAGCCGCGGTGGAACTCTACTACGCAGACGCCGTGGCGAGCGGCTGCCAGAACGACATTAACCGCGCCCTGAACCTCATCCGCGAAGGCACTGCCGCAAGCGCCACCCTCGGCTTCGGCATGGTGGACGTCTCGACACGCCGCTTCAGCCATACTTCGGAAAGCCTGAATTCCCGCAATGAAGCCGTGACCCAGGCCGAGCTCGAACGCTTCATGCTCAAAGCCAAAGACATCCTTCTCAAAAACAGAAGCTTCCTCGAGAAAGCCACCGCCGCCCTCCTGGAGAAAGGAACGCTCCTCGCCTCCGACATCCAGGCCCTCCGAGAAAACACCACCATCACCGGGGTGGCCGTCTAAGGCCGCCCCGGGGTGGGCACCCCGTGTCCCGTTTTGATACACAGCAAATCTATGCTGAATACCTGAAAAAGAAATGGAGGAAATACTGATGGATATTATCATCGTCGGAACCGGCGGCGCCGGCAACAATACCGTTAATTACATGCTCGATCAGGGAATCGAGGGCAGATATGTCGCAGTCTATACGACCCCAAAACTCCATCGCACGGACCCGAACTATACAGAGGTCGCGATCGGCGCAAAGACAACCAAAGGGATCGGAGCAGGCGGAAACCCGGAGATTGGCAGGCGAGCTGCAGAAGAAAACATCCAGAGTATCCGTGATGCGATTCGCGGCGCAGACATGGTCTTTGTGACCTGTGGTATGGGCGGCGGTACCGGAACCGGGTCAGCGCCGGTCATCGCGAAGGCCGCAAGGGAAATGGGCATCCTGACCGTTGGTGTTGTGACAAAGCCCTTCCGCTTTGAGGGCACAGAGCGGACGCGAAATGCTGAGAGCGGCATCGGGCAGTTCAGGAAAGAGACAGACGCACTGATCGTCATTCCCAACGATAAGATTCTGGAACTGGTCTCCAGACGCGTGAACATCGCTGATGCGCTCCGTGTTTCAGACTCCGTGCTGGTTCAGGCAATCACCGGTATCGCAGACATTGTCCGGAGAAATGGCCTGGTAAACCTGGATTTTGCGGATGTCCGGACCATCCTGAAGGACAAAGGCCTTGCGCATCTGGGCATCGGAACGGCCTCGGGGGAGGATAGGGCCGTCCAGGCAATGGAAGCAGCCATACATAGCAAACTACTGGAGACGGATGTCCGGAAGGCGAAGAATCTTATGGTGTATTTTACCGGTGATATCAGCCTTGGCGACGTGCAGCAGGCGGGAGAGTATCTCACGGATCTTGTCGGTAAGGACACCAATGTGATTCTGGGAATGCGCTATGACGAAGAGAAAGCGGACACATGCACGATCACGTTGATTGCGACATGAGCAGAAAGCGGCTGAAATGACAGGTTTTCGTAAAACGCAACAACCGCCACTTGGGCAAGTGTCGGTGAGTTGGGGAATCATTCATTTTGAACAAGAATGGGAGGAAATAAAATGCAAGGCGCTTCAACGCTGCAGGATCTAAGCAACTACGAGACAGCAAAGTTCGGGCCTTATGAATGGCTTGTACTGGACCGAAACAAAGCAGGGACGCTTCTGATCACAAAAGAAGGAATCGCGGCACGCCCGTATCATAAAACCTTTGAGGACGTGACATGGAAGGACTGCACCTTACGCAAGTGGCTGAATGGTGAATTCCTGAACCGCTTTACGGATGCTGAACGGGCCAGAATACTGAAAAGAAGAGTGAAAAACCACGACAATCCATTCAATGAAACACCAGGCGGGAATGATACCAGAGACCGGGTGTTCCTTTTGTCTATTGAAGAGGCTTTGTACTACTTTGAATATGACGGGAATCGAATATGCAAGTCTGCCGGGGAAGCCATCGGAGAAGGTTTGTATACTCGGGACGGTGCCTGTTTTTGGTGGCTTCGGTCTCCCGGCTGCAGTAACAGCTACGCGGCCGGCGTCCTCGATGACGGCTCCGTCAACGGCTTTGGATACTGTGTCCACGTGAGTAACAATGCCGTGCGCCCCGCGATGTGGGTGGATCTTGAAAGAACGAGTCCCTCGTCCGCGAAGTTGTTGAAAAAACTTAAAAAGGTTTTTAGCCCTCGACATCGCAAACTCGCATAAATACTGGGAAAACGAAGGTTTGTTTACAGCTCTTTTTACAAAAACCGGCGCGTTTTGTCTCTGGTGCTTCTGATTCGATTGTAGTAGGATCAGAAGCACCTCGTTTATG
>JAEEGF011322427.1_pt1 | contig 10931 bp, 10 predicted proteins | sample 9134171 | NCBI WGS metagenome assembly JAEEGF01 (sample SAMN16246542, study PRJNA631951) | gut metagenome | biome: gut microbiome; feature: rumen; material: AP-attached | host: Bos | place: Iran: Karaj | collected 2018-10
TTGACAGAATACAGAAGTTGTACTGATTCATTCCCGAATTGATTCTGAAGCTAACCAATGACAACTAATGTCTGTCCTCTGAAATATGTCCTCCCAACCTTTTTCTTTCACTTCAGATCCGGATTGCCAGGCATAAAAAACGCCCGTCCCGTCATGTGATAATGAAGGGACGAGCGTGAATGTCTTTTCTTTCGCCCGCGGTTCCACCCTTGTTGCCTGGTTGGGAGCGCTTTTCCAATGCACCGCACTCTACAGCATAGGCCTCTTGATGCCACGCGGTAACGGTCGCGGGCTACCGTCGGTCGGGAGGCGGTATTTCATCCGCGGCTCACGCGCTTGCACCAACCGCGCGCTCTCTGGGAGCCGGTGAGGAAGAAACGTGTTCTCCGTCATTCCGGGAATGGCATCATTATATGCAAAAACAGCAATGAATGTCAAGAGATATCGAGCTTTCACTTGCGCAAAGAAACATTACACAACGAAACGACTGTCTAATCATATAATTAATCCAAGTACACCTTGGTTCTGATTAGCATGGTTTATTCGTTATATTTTCCTGTACATTATAGTTGCATCCGTAACATTCCAATTTCTTGCCGTTGCCCTCGCAGTTGGCCGTCAACATATAATGACAAACCTTTTCCGCGATGGTATACACTTCCATCACTATCCCATATAATATCAATTTTTTACACAAAGCGCATAAATGTCGGGTCCAGCTTAGCAAATTTCTCGCTTTCACGGCCAGCTTCAATGTAGTGTACAGCCACGAAGCTCAAAGCGGCTGCTCAACAGGCAGTAAAGCATGCGAGAAATGGTCTTTGAATTGTTAATTCAAATATATCTCTGAATGAAGCAACGCTCCTGACCCATAAAGGCCCAGGAGCGCTTTGTTCCTCGGCGTTTCAGATAATCTGCCGCCTGATTGTAGCAAGACTATTACACATTTCCCTAAATTGTGAATCACAGATGATCTAAAGGGGGCAATATTCATTTCTGTTCTCGACCAACGATATCATGCGTTTCCGAAATGGATAAAGGACCTGAATTTCTCTTCCGAGTTATTTATGATCAGTTCTTCTTCGATTCCCATCTCATCCACGATCCCTATTGCGGCGTCACAGCGCCCGACTTCACAGGGATCATGTGCGTCAGAGCTGACTATGATGTCTACGCGGTGTTTCATGCATAGTTCCAGATATGTGTGGATATTCTGGATACAGTTCTTTTTCCATCCGCTTCTCACGGAAGCATTATTGACCTCAAGCGCGACTCCGTATGCTTTTGCTGCCAGAACGAAAGGCTCATAGTCAAGAGGAAAGCAGCCATCATCCGGATGTGAAATGAAAAAGATCTTGGGATTCATCATACAGCGGATCATGTTGTCCGTATTCTTCACAATACCCTGGTCTTCATAGCACGTCCCGTGGATCCCTACGATCCCATAATCAAGCTGCGAAAGGATACGCTCGGGCAGTGTCATGGTTCCGTCATTCTTCACATTGTTCTCTACGCCATAATAGATATGGACTCCATACAGTTCCCGAGGCACAGCACGGAGGTTCGCGAAATAGATCGGATCACAGGTCCCCGGCATTCCGGGAGCATGTTCGCTCACTCCCAGTCCGGCCAAACCTTTCTCATGTGCGGCCAGCGCGTTCTCCCGGATCGTCCCATACGCATGTCCCGATGCGAGGGTATGAGTATGAAGATCAAGAACCAGTTTATTCTTCACGATACATCCTCCATCTGTACAAAACGACTGCACGGCCCTCTATACCATTTGCAGTGTAAGGATCACTTGCAGGATTCCGCAACGAAATCAAGCGCAGCATGCAGCACTTCCGTTGTCAGGCCCTGCGTGTGCGAGGCGCCTTCAATGACAGCCATCTGTACATCATATCCGGCCCCAAGAAGAGCATCATACAGAATCTTTGTTTGTGAAAACGGCACCAGCTCATCATCCTTGCTGTGCGCAAGATAGAATGGACAGCGGGATTTATTTGTTTCCAGCAGGCGCAGTGTACTGCCTTCGTCAAGTACCTTTTCCCAGTCTGCTTCATCTGCGTGGCTGAGCCAGGAATCCTTATATTGCTGGCCGAGCCCGGGCCCGGATAGCAGGGCACGCAGATCCTGAGGTCCGGCCATTTCTACAACGCACTGAACTGTATCAGAAACATCGGCATATTCTTCCGTCTTATACTCAGGCATATCCCCGCTGAGTCCGGCAAAGACCGCCGAGGTACCGCCCGATGAAGTCCCCCATACAGTCACGTGATCCGGGTCTATGCCATATAGCTCCGCGTTTGCACGGAGATACCGGATGACTGTCTTGAAATTCATATGGATATCCAAGAACGACCAGCCTTCCATAAAGCTGCCGCATTCCACCATCGATACAACGAATCCCCGGGATGCCGCATACACAAGGTTACCCATGGCAGAATCATAGTTGGGATGCAGATAACCGCTGCCCTGGAAAAAGATGATCAGAGGCCTTTTTTCAGCATGCTCCCTGTCTGCAAGCCATGCCTTATGCACAAGCAGCGAAATCGGCAGTTCCTGTCCGTTTCTTTTCGAATATACTACTTTGGGAATCAGTGATATGACGCCCATTTCTACTCCTGTATAGCGAAAATGCTGAATAGGCCGTTCCTTCATTTTGCGGTACCTCCCACACTCACATATTACGTTTGTGCATAAAGTAGACTGATGCTTACCGGTGGATCAGTTCCTTCTGCATAGCCAGTTGTTTCATGATCACACAGAACTCATCCTTGCCGGCTCTGTCCGGTTCAGCAGGAATTGCTACATGCTTTGCTTCTGCCATGGCGTTTGTAAACTTCATAATGCTTTTTCGGATTTCAGCCATGGCATTCTGATCTGTAATCTTCAGTTTTCCTGCCTGATAGTATCCCCGGATTTCTCCCATTGTATCGGTCAATTCATCCAAGGCTTCTTCATCGACAGAGCCTTTCGTTGCGGCCTGGATATATTCAAGCATCATTTCTTCCAGGGCACCTACCGTCCTGTTGATCATTGCAGCTTCTTTTTCTGCAGCGAGTTCCTCGTGTGACTTCTTTTTGTTCCGGAACATCTTTCTGAGTGACTGCCCAATGGTGGACAGCACAGCAAGGAAAATGCTGTAGTTGGCAGTATCCAGAATCGCGTCTTCATTGATCTTGTTGTCTGATCCGTCATTATGCGCGGCGATCCAGATGCTTCCTTTGCCCGCGCTGAGCTTATCGATGATTTCCTGGTGAATCTCCATGTGAATACCAGTGTCCTTCATAGTGCCTCTCCTTTTGTGCCGCCGGTCGGCATTTACTGTCTCTTCAGCAGGTCTCCGGCGTGCGGCATTCCCCGCGTCTGTGCGGGCAAGCCTTATTTGTACAGTATATTTCGATATATATCCGTGTCAAGCAGTCGCGGTTTTTATCACGGATCACATAAAGCCTTACAGGGCTATCCACAGATCTCCAGCGTCTGACACTGACCGCCCGGAATCATTCCCCCTGTCTCGTATTCACTTTCTGCTGTAAAACAATACAGGCATAAAGAAGGGGATCTGCTCCTCCCAGGTCGCTTCATTATGATCACCGTTCGGCACGATGCGGCATGTGATCGGGACGTCCTGCTGCTCGAGCGCATTGACAGTGTCCATAAAACTCCTGCGCATTTCTTTATTGCCGCCGAACTCGCGCTGCCCGAAATCAAGATACACTGCGGTATCGGGCCTGTATTTGGACTTTCGGATCAGCTGTTCCATTCGTCCATGCACGATCCATACAGCAGGTGACAGTGCCGCAGCACGGCTGAAAACATGATTATATGCAGTAATTGCGTAGAGGCTCATAAGCCCGCCCATGCTGCTTCCGGCAATATAAGTCGTTTCACGCCCCGGCAGCGTGGGATAGCGTTCATCGATCAGGGGCTTCAAAGTATTGCACAGCCAGTTCATGAACTTTGTGCCGCGCCCAATGCCTTTTCCAAAGCCTTCCCATTCAAACGGAAAGGGCGAGTACTCGCTGAGACGTCCGAAGGGCAGGCGGTGATTGCAGTCGACCGCAACCACGATTAGCGGCGTCTTCGTCCTGTCCAGGTATTTGCCCATCCCCCAGCTCTTGCCGAACGTGGCGTCTTTATCAAAGAATACGTTATGCCCGTCAAACATATACAGCACGGGAAACCGTGCTTCGGGATCCTTTGCTGCCTTGGGCAGATAGACATAGACCGTGCGCGGCTCTTTGCCCGTGAGAGGTGTTACAGGAATCGCAAATTTCTCGATCATGGCACATCATCCTGCCGGTGCGGTACCGGCCAGACAAGGATAAACGGGGTCCGCATAGAATTACCCGTCCTTTATGAGTTGTCCCTGCGGTATTTGTTTGGGCTGACACCCGTATGCTTACGGAACTGTTTCGAAAAATGTGCAAAGGAATCATAGCCGGTTATCTCAGCAATCTCGCCGATAGACAGCCCGTTCACTTCACGCAGCAGCTCTTTCGCGCGTTCCATCCTTTCCTGCTGGATAAAGTCGATCAGTGAGATGCCGCATACGCGGCGGAATATCCTTGAAAGATAATCCGGTGACAGATAAAACCGTCTGGACAGCACCTCACGCGAACAATCCGCCAGATGCGTGCGGATATAAGCTCGGATCTCCGGGACAATCTCCTCGGGGCTTTTCCGTGCGGACATGGCAGCATCTGCCTTTTCACTGTCCGTGCGCTCCGACAGCCAGTCGTTCCCGATCTCCCGCAGCCGGTCGTCATGCGCTTCTTTCTTCGCCTCCTCGGTCAGCGCTGTAAAGACATCAAGCAGTTTTTCATCGGTAACAGGCTTAAGAAGATAAGCAAACACATGAGCGGCCACAGCGCGTTCCGCATACCTGAATTCAGCAAAACTCGTAAGCAGCACGATCCGCGTCTTCATTCCGCGTTCCTTGATCCAATCGATCAGCCTGAAGCCGTCTTCTTCCGGCATCTCGATATCCGTCAGAAGAAAATCGATCTTATCCTTCTCCAGGATCTCCCGTGCTTCCTTCGCGCTGTAAGCGCCATATGTTTCCGTGATCCCCAGCGCCTGCCAGTCGAGCTGCACACGGATCCCGGCCACCACATAGGTATTGTCATCAACGATCAGCAGTTTCATAATTCTGTCAGCTTCATTCCAACAAAGCTCTCTGCCGTATTCGGGTCGCCGGAGCCCTTATAAACAGAAATGTACGGATACTCATAAAGCGGGCGCTTGCGGCCGAATGTCGCCTCATTCACATCCGTCGCTTCGATCACTTCAGGGCGTTCTCCCTTTTCCACCCAGTTCTCCAGTTTCTCCATCAGGGGCGCGTACATCTTGAACGGGCCGGCCCCATGCCCGTATCCGGGAACAAGATAGAAAACAAGATGCTCATCCAGTTCCTGCCCATAGCGCTTTCTGAGTTCTTCCACGTAATCGATCGTACCGTTCATGGGAACCATCGGGTCCAGGTTTCCCTGTATCAGGATCATTTTTCCACCCTTCTCGAACCAGGCATCCAGGTTGGGATCGTCCGCCTGGATGATATCCGCAGCATGGAGAATGGCTTCCTTGTCCTTTTCATAGTCCAGTTTCAGGGGATCCGCTTCAGGATCCTTCATTACGAAACAGGAGATCATGTTTTTCGCAACTGCGGAAAGATAATTGTCCTTCTCATGTTTCGCGTTCATGATCTGGCCGCGTGTTTCCGCACCCATCAGCACCTGGAAGCCAAAGGAAGTATCGCTTCCGTTGTTGAGTGCATAGGGCATTTTAAAGTCCGCCGCAAGCGCGTGCAGGAAGGCCACCTGCTTCTCATTCAGGAATTTGCGAAGTGCTTCATCGATCTGATACTGTTGCAGCTTTGAAGGCGTCCTGCAGGTCACGATCCCATCCTTCAGGCCGTCCTCATCGTCCAGAATATCTGTGACCGTGTTCATCACGCGTACCGCGTCTTCCATGCTTATATCAGCATCAGGCCCGAGCCTGTCGAGGATCTTGACTGTCTCGTTTGCGGCGATCATTTGAATCAGGAACCGGATCACCGGGAACAGAACGATCGCGCCGTCATAATCCTCCGGGGATTTCTGCAGGATCTTAATGGCTTCGCGCCCACCGTTCGAGCCGCCGGAAAAATAGACCTTGTCCGGGCGTTTCCCGTACCAGGCCTCGATGACCTTCATCGCGACGTCATAGACCTTCTTCAGTGCTTTCCAGCCGAAGTTTTCGAACATCTCCTCATTCAGCGCCCAGTCGCATTCTACGGGCACCATGCGATCCAGCACATGCCCGCTGTCGCTGCCGAACACAGCATAGCCCCTGCCCAGCGCGTCCTTTTCCCCGGGCATGTCTGCCGGAAGCCCGATACCCGTCAAGGACGGCAGGTATCCGTCCAGTCCCCCGCCGCCGGTCTGCATGGCCTTCCCGTTCCATTCAAGCGGCAGGCCGATCATGAAATGGATGTCCTGCGCAGCGGGATCGTGCGGGCAGATGCGTCCCAGGAGGCAGAAATGATCCGTCTTGGCTGGCGCGGACTTACCGACCACATAGCCCGATCCGGGCTCCCCGGCACGCACAAGTACCGCCTCTTCAACGACAGCGCCGCCGGTCTCAAGGCCTATGTCTTCCCTGGTTATCTCAAACGGTATCTGTATCCTGATTTTCTCTTCACTCATGTCAGTTATCCTCTTCGTCTGCATTCAGCGGGATCGCGATCCATACGCGTGTCCCGCCGTAATCTCCGTCATCTCTCGCAAACCTGACCTCCGCACGTCCGCCATAAATCAGCTTCAGGCGTTCGAGCATATTGCTGATTCCGATATGGTGCCCGTTGCTTTCGCGCTCCCACGCGGAGTTATTAATCTCGTCCATCAGCTCCTGCTGGATCCCAGGCCCGTTGTCGACGAATGTGATCACGAGTCGTTCATCCTCTTTCCCGCCTGAAAGGCGGATGCGGATCCCGCCCTCACTGTTGGCGGAATACCGGATGGAATTCTCGGCAAGGCTGCCCAGCAGCAGCGCGGGCACCTTTTCCCCTTTGGCCTCGTCCGAGACATCCTCGCTGAACTCGATCCTGCAGCCGCGGATTCTGGAACGGATCTCGACGAGCGTATGGATATGGCCGATCTCCTCATTCAGGGTCACCATGTCCATACTGTCGTGCAGGATATAGCGGAAGTATTCCGAAAGCTCGATGACTGTATCCTTGATCTCCTTGTTCCCGCTGACCTGTGCCATGCCGGAAAGCATGGCAAAGCAGTTGATGATGAAGTGCGGGCGTATCTGCAGGTTGCGGAAGTTCAGCTGTACCTTCTGATTCTCGATCTCTTTCTCATAGAGCTGCGTTGACAGGTCGTTCACGTTATGCTCCATTTCATGCAGGATCGTGTACGCATCGTCGATCGTTTCGCGGACGTTCTCGTCTTCATCGCCGGACACTGCAAGCGTTTCCGGAGACGCTGCCCTGTATTTCTTCAGCGTACTGCTCAGGTTCCGCATCGGGATCAGCAGGTCCCTGTGTACCCTGAACACAGCGAATATCAGGAGCGCGAGTACCTGCATCCAGAGGATCAGCAGGATCAGTTCCAGAACGAACAGAAGCACGTAGCCGTTATCTTTGCTGATCGTCGCACGGAGGATGAAGTTTGCCTTACAGGTCGAAATGCGGTGGTCGCTGCTCTCTGAAGTGAACGGGTACAAACCTTCGTGCCGGGCGGAAAACTCCGTTTCCGGAAGCAGTGCGATCCGTAGGTCGTCATTCTCCTTGTTTTCCCTGAGGAAATCCTCCGTCAGGATCCAGACGCCCATCCTGAACCCGCCGCGTCTGTGCACGCAGGAGACAAATGAATGACCGCCGGCTTCCTGAAGTGTCCACACTCCCGAGAGCGTGTCGTCAAACGAGCCCTTCAGCTGCTCCTGTATCGGCTGGGAGATCGCGAACTGAATCGTTACCGATGTCAGATTCAGATAAAGCCCGTCCTCTTCGTTGAGCAGAAAGAAGTTGTATTCACGCTCGGAAATGTTCCGGAGCATATAGAAGTATTCGCGCATCTCGCCAAGCCGGTGAATGCGTTCTATATCATTATGCAGGTCATAGCTTATATATTTGACAAGCTTGGTAGTCAGGTCCTCAAGGCAATCGGCACACCATGACATCTCGTTTTCAAGAATACGCGTACCGGTCTGGAAATTCTGCTCCGCCGCTTCACGGGAGACCTTCTGCTGCTGGTTAAAGGAGAGCAGGAACAGGCACAGGCCCGCCGCCTGCACGAGGATGCTGATCAGGACCAGCGTTTTCAGTTTTCCCGCAAAAAACCGTTGCAATACGATTTACCCCTTCAAAGCACCGAGCGCGATGCCGGAGCGGAAATACTTCTGAAGGAAAGGATACAGGCACAGGATAGGCAGGAACGCCACAAAGGCGATCGCCATCCTCACGGATACACTGGGAACCTCTCCGTACAGGAACTTGCCGCTTCCCGAGAACTGGCTCAGGTACTGGATATTGGAGATCATGATGTTCAGGACCTGCTGGATCGAGAACTTGGTCCTGTCCGTGATATAGAGCATGCCGTTGAACCAGTCGTTCCAGTAAGCAAGGCCCGCAAAGATGCCGACCGTCACAAAGATGGGAACGGACATCGGGACAGAGACATTAAAGAATGTCTTCCATTCGGACGCGCCGTCGATCTTGGCCGCGTCATACAGTTCTTCAGGCACATTCGTACGGAAATAAGTGCGGATGATGATGCAGTTGACCGGGCTGAAGAGCAGGCCTGGGACGAGCAGCGCGGCATACGAATTCTTGATATGCAGGATCGTGGTATAGGTCATGTAGGTCGAGACCATACCGCCGTTAAACAGCATTGTGAAAAGGAAGATGAACGAGATCACATTCTTTCCGGGCAGTTTCCTGACGGAAAGCGGGTATGCGGCAAGCGCTGAAATGAATACGTTCAGCGCCGTACCGACAGCAGTAACACAGATCGTGACGGCATAGGCGCGAAAGATCGTCTTGCGGGATGACCAGATATATCTGTATGCCGCCAGGCTGAATTTCTTGGGCACTACTGAGTATCCGTTCATGGAGAGCGTTACTTCGTCCGTAAGCGAAGACATGAACAGCAGCAGGAACGGATACAGGATCATGAACGCGGCGATGATCATGACCGCATATGCGAAGATCTCCAGATATTTTTGTTGTCTTGACCGAATCATAACAACCCCCGATAAATAAACCGGTATCAGAACAGGGCATTCTCACGGCTGACGCGCCGCGCGACCCAGTTAAAGAACAGGATGAGCACAAAACCACCTGCCGACTGGAAGAAGCTGGCAGCGGCCGACATGCCGACATTCGTCGCCATGGACTTGTATACGAACGTATCGATCGTCTGTGTTACGGAGGCAATGATCCCGCTGTTCTGCGGCACCTGGTAGAACAGGCCGAAGTCGCTGTTGAAGATATGCCCGACGGACAGCAGCGCGAGCGTCACGCAGGTAGGAGCCAGATGCGGAAGCGTGATATACCAGATCTGCTGTAGGCGGCTAGCGCCGCTGATCGAGGCTGCCTCATACAGCGACGGGTCGATGCCGAGCAGTGCCGCGATATACAAAAGACAGCCGTACCCCACGCCTTTCCACATATTGACAAACACCAGGATCGCAGGCCAGTATTTCTTTTCCATATACCAGTTGACCGGCGTTCGTCCCATCGACTTCAGGAGCGAATTGAACAATCCGGTATTGAAGTCCAGAAAACCGCGGACCATATAGGATATGATGATGATGGAGACCACGAACGGAAACAGGATAATACTCTGGGAGAACTGCCGCATCCGCTTGCCGCGGATCTCCGTGATTGCCAGCGCAAGGAAAACACCGACGACCATGTTGATCACAATGAACACCAGGTTATAGCAGACAGTATTGCGCAGGAATAAAGGCAGGCTCCTGTTCTTCAGCAGGAAGTCAAAATTCGCGAAATGATTCCAGTCGCTTCCGAAAATACCTTTCCCTGCGTTGAACTGCTTGAACGCCAGCACCAGGCCGCCCATCGGCAGGTAATTATTGATCATTACATAGACAAGCGCCGGCAGCAGCATGATATAAAGCGGGATGTACGCTCTCATGCGTGTGAGGCGCCCCTTTCTGCTCAGCGCAGATCCCATCCGGGAAGCTCTGTCAGAAGAACTGTCTTTTATCATAGGATCCTTCTCTTTCTGATTCCCATTTTCGATATAGCATTTGTTCCAATCGTATATCATTATATAACGCTTTCAGATCGTTTTCTATAACAATTCTGCATTCATTTATCGGTTTTCCGTTGGAATCCGGATCTGAAACTGTCAGAAAAACGATAATTGAGAACGTAAAAATTATGGAATAAAACAGTATATGAGTGTAAAATATGTATCAGAAACTAGAACTGTATCATTGAAGAACCGATAATGCTTTTTCGCAAAGATCGTATACATACCTTCAGAACGGTATCCGCCGGGGCAACGGCGGCCGAAAATAAAACTCAAACATGCGGTTAAGCCGCAAAAGGAGGAACTATGAAAAAACTGCTGACCATGCTTCTTTGCCTGATGCTGGGCATGATGCTGGCTGTACTGCCCGCTGCAGCCGAGCAGCCCGCCGCGGAATATCCCGTCGACTTCTCTGAAGAACCCTATGAAGTCCATATCATCATGACCGTCCAGACCCAGGTGCCTACCCAGGAAGGCATCGACCGTGTCGTCGCCGAGCTCAATAAGCTGACCCTGCGCGATCTGAACATGACCGTGAAGCTCGAAATCATGGACTTCTCCCAATACAGCCAGAACGTACCGCTCGCAATGGCCAGCAGGGAAAAGATCGACCTGGTCGCGCTGCCCTTCAACTATATCATCTCGATGGGCGGCGCCGGTTAT
>JAEEGF010068281.1_pt1 | contig 10930 bp, 9 predicted proteins | sample 9134171 | NCBI WGS metagenome assembly JAEEGF01 (sample SAMN16246542, study PRJNA631951) | gut metagenome | biome: gut microbiome; feature: rumen; material: AP-attached | host: Bos | place: Iran: Karaj | collected 2018-10
CTCGATGCTGTCGATGATTATGAGGACGACATTAAAAAAGGTAATTTCAATCCTTTTATTAAAGAATTCGGCCCTCTTGATACTCCGGATAAAGCAGCTCTGTTTTCAGAGCGAACGGGAAAACTTCTCAATCATACGCAGGCACAGCTGCTTGAAGTTAAAGATAAAATAGAATTCCGGCGTTTTGGAGCGATTCTAGAGAATATTCTTTTCGGCGGTCTTGATAAATCGGGAATGACTGTTTTGGGAAAATACAATCAAGACAAAAGCAGTGATAATAAAACATTTATCGTGAAATGAGGTGATAACGTGAGTAATCCTTATGATGTGCTCGGAGTGCCGCAGAATGCGACAAGAGAGCAGATAAACGCGGCCTACCGCGAGAAGGCGCGCATTTACAGCGAGAAAAATCAGATGAGTAAGCTCGACGAGCTGAATGAGGCTTATGACAGCGTTATCCTCAATGCCGGTTCATCGGGACAGAGGCAGAGCTCATCTTCTTCGTATTCATACGGCTACAAAACCGTCAATAATTATGATGATATAATTGCAAAAATCAACGCTCACCGTCTCGAGGATGCACAGATTCTGCTTGACGGTATCCCGGAATCATCGCGCGACGCAGAGTGGTATTATCTCAAAGAAACAGTCTTTCAGATGAAAGGCTGGCTTGACCAGGCGGCAAATATGTTTGCGACTGCGCACGGGATGGATCCCAAGAACGGTAAATACAGACAGGCATATGAAAATGTCATCTCTCAGCAGAGCGGAGGCTATAAGGCCCAGAGAAGCAGGTCATCCAATTCCGGTTGCGATGATTCGGTCTGCAGTATGTGTATGGGTCTGCTTTGTCTCGACAGCTGCTGTGAGTGTATGGGCGGCGACTGTATCCCCGGTTGCTGAGGTGAGCAGATGAAACAGAGTTCAAAATGTGCCATCGGCGGTATAGTAGCAGCTCTCTCGCTTGTTCTGATGATATCTGTTGCGGTTGTTCCGTTTCTTACCTATGCGCTTCCCGCGGTGGCGGGTGCGATGATGGTTTTTGCCGTGATGGAGATTAACAAGCGGTGGGCTTTCGGTATATATGTCACAGTAGCAATTCTCGGAATTTTTCTTGTTCCCGATAAAGAAGTTGTGGTGATGTATCTCGCGTTTTTCGGCTATTATCCGATACTCAAGGCCCTGATTGAGAGCAAATGTCCCGGAGTACTTGAATGGGTGCTCAAACTTCTGTCATTCCTTTCAACCATGGTTATATCGTATTACCTTATGATAAAGTTTATGGGAGTCACCATAGATGAAACCGAAACATGGGGAAAGTGGGCAATTCCTATTCTGCTCGCTATGGGTACTCTTGCATTTATAATCTATGATATTGCGCTATCAAAACTTGTCTATATCTATAACCTCAAGTGGAGAAAGCATTTCAGAAGATATTTTAAGTAAGGCGGTGTATTGCTTATGAAAGATACAGTCAGAATCGGCTTCATAGGTCTCGGAGGCAGAGGACAGGGCCAGCTCGGCGAGCTTCTCAATTGCGAGGGCGTGATTGTTCCGGCAGTCTGTGATAAATACGAAGATCGCGCAAACCGCGGAAAAGAAATAGTCGAGGAAAAATCAGGAATCACTCCCGATGTATATCTTGATTACAGAAATCTTATCGAGCGCGCCGATCTTGACGCGATTATGTGCTGCACCACCTGGATTACCCACGGCAGAATAGCGATTGATTCCATGCGTGCGGGAAAACACGTCGCCATTGAAGTCGGTGGTGCCGCGAGTATTGAAGAATGCTGGCAGATGGTCCGCGCGAGCGAGGAGACGGGCAAAATGTGCATGCTCCTTGAAAACTGCTGCTATGACAGAACTGAAATGGCAATCTATAATATGGTCAGGCAGGGAATATTCGGTGAGATAGTCCACCTTGAAGGTGGATATCGTCACGATCTGCGCGATGAAATATCACTCGGCAGAGAGAACAGGCACGGAAGGCTCTTTAATTTCCAGCTGAGAAACGGCGAGCTTTATCCGACTCATCAGCTTGGCCCGATTTCAAAAGTGCTCTCGATTAACAGAGGCAACAGATTTATTTCCCTTGTTTCAATGGCATCGAAATCAAGAGGTCTCAATGAGTGGATAAAGAAGAATAAGGGCGAGGAATATGACCTCGCCGGTTACGCATTCAATGAGGGCGATATCGTAACCACACTTCTTAAATGCGCTAACGGCGAAACTGTTACTCTTACCCATGACTGCTCGCTTCCCAGACCTTATTCGAGAAATTATGTTGTTCAGGGAACCAAAGGCATCTATCAGGAGGACGGCGACGGAATCTATCTTGACGGCGTTACACCTATAAAAGACGGAGACTGGCGTCATGATTTCCAACGTTTCGAAGAAGATGGATACCTTGCAAAATATGAGCATCCTCTCTGGAAGAAATATTCAGAAGAGGGTATTCACGCTGGCGGACACGGCGGAATGGACTATTTGGTAATCTCCGCTTTTGTCGAGAGCGTCAAGCTCGGGGAGAGGCCTCCCATCGATGTATATGACACGGCAACATGGATGGCGGTCACAACTCTTTCGGAGCAGAGTATCGCAATCGGTTCGGCTCCCGTACCGTTTCCGGATTTCACAAACGGTATGTGGATAGACAGAGAGCCTTACAGGCGCGGTATCTTCTGCCTTGATGATGTCTGCAATGAATGCTTCGAGGGAGAGAATAAATGAAATATTATATAGGAGTTGACGGCGGCGGCACAAAAACCGCCTATGCCCTCTTTGATGAGAATAAAAAAATGCTTGCGAATGTTGAGGGAAAGGGCAGCAATCACGAGAATCTTCCCGGCTCATTTGACGAAGCGAGCGACTATATAATTGAGGGGATTAACGATCTCTGCCGCAAGGCCGGAGTTGAGATTAAAGATATCTCTTTTACCTTGATGGGCCTTGCGGGAATAGATCACCCTTATCAGCACGACAGAATGTGCGCTCTTCTGAAAGAAAAAGGGCTCGGTAACTTTGAAATATTCAACGACGGATTCATCGTTGTTAAAGCAGGAAGTGAAACAGGCGCCGCAATCGGCTACAACTGCGGCACCGGCGTCTGCTGCAACGCCGTTGATTCAAGAGGCAACATGCTCCAGCTTATGGGTCTCGGTGATTTTACAGGCGATGTCTCGGGCGGCGTGAATATTGCGGTCAAGGCATTTGAGCTTGTTTATAATGAACTTTTTCTCAATGCCGAAAAAACTCTTATAACTAAATCAGTAAAAAAAGAGTACAGAATTGAAAAAAGGGAAGAATTGCTGGCTTTGGTTGAAAAGCTGGAAAACGGCGAAGCGGAATATATCAGAAATTTTGTCGGCTTCTTTTTTGAAGCTGCAAAACAGGGAGACGGCCCTGCTCTCGATTACTGCGCCGTTATGGCACAGAGGGGAGCGCAGGCGATTTCTGCCCTCGCGAATCAGCTTGAATTTGACGGCGATGAAATTGAAGTGGTCCTTTCCGGCTCAATTAACGTTAAGCTCGACAACGCGGTTTATATTGATATGCTTAAAAGCAAGGCTCAGGCATACTGCGGAAAGAGACTCAAATTCATAAAGCTTACCGCGATGCCCGTCACCGGATGTATCAACTGGATTTTACAGGAATTTGCAAATTAAAAACGGAGATGATATAAATGAAAGAAATCAATGTTGCTGTAATCGGCTCCGGAAGCACATATTGCCCCGAGCTTATCGACGGCTTTCTCAAGAGACAGGATTCTCTCAAAATAAAGAAGATATCCTTTATGGATATTGATGAGCGCAAGAGAACCATCGTAGGCAACCTCTGCATACGTATGCTGAAAGCGGCCGGACTCGATTGTGAAACGGTTCTGACCGATGATCTCGATAAAGCGCTTGAAGGCGCAGATTTTGTTATCACCCAGATAAGAGTCGGCAAGCTTCCCGCAAGATATCTTGACGAGACTATTCCGAATAAATACGGTCTTATCGGTCAGGAAACAACGGGTATCGGCGGATTCTTCAAGGCGCAGAGGACCATTCCCGTAATGAAGCATATCTGTGAGAGAATCGAGACGGTCTGTCCCGACGCGTGGCTAATCAATTTCACTAATCCCTCAGGTACCATCACCGAATTCGTTCTCAATCACACCAATGTCAAATGCATAGGCCTCTGTAACGTTCCCGTTGATATGATTGACGATATCAAAGAGGATGTCGGCGATGATATGGAATACACCTATGTCGGTCTCAATCATCTGAGCTGGATGACAAGTGTGCGTAAAAACGGTGAGGAGCTTATCGACAAGCTTATCGGCGAGGGTTTTACTCCCAAGGTAATGGCTAATATAAAGGACGACGGCTTCACTATCGAGAATCTCAAATCGATTCACGCGATTCCGTCATCATATCTTCAGTATTATTACTGCCGTCAGGCAAAGCTCGATCATCAGCTCGCGGGTGATAAATGCAGGGCTCAGGAGTGCATGGAAATAGAGGAACAGCTCCTTGAAATGTATTCCGATGAGGGACTCTATGTAAAGCCCGCTCTGCTTGACAAGAGAGGCGGCCACAAGTATTCGCTGGTTGCCGTCAATCTGATTGATGCGATAGCCAATGATATCAACGATATACAGGTTGTCAATATCAAAAACGGCGATACACTGCCTTTCCTGAAACCCGATGACGTAATCGAAGTCGCGTGCAGAATCGGAAAAAACGGCGCCGTTGCAGTTCCTGTCGGGGATGTAACCAACCGTCATATCATCGGTCTTATGAGAACGGTCAAGGATTATGAGAACCTGACGGTTGAAGCGGCGGTTACCGGATGCGATGAAATCGCTCTCAACGCCCTTCTTCTTCATCCGCTTGTCGGTGACTGGGAGAAGGCATATAAATGCTTCAATGAAATGAAGCAGGCGCATAAAGATTACCTGCCGCAGTATTTCAAAGACTGAATGCCAGAATATAACACAAGCGCTCCCTCACCGAGGGAGCGCTTGAAATTTGTTTTAAGGTCCTACCGTCACTGAAGGCAGGCATCTGAAAAGCCACTTGAAGAATGCAATTATTTTCTTGAAAAATCCGGAATTAACCGAGATGCTGATGTTCGCGCGAAGCTCGTTGCCGGCATCGTTTTTCATTGTAGCATTATCCGCATTTATTATTCTTGCGTTGAATTCTCTGCTGCTTTTCATTTCACCGCAATCGTATGAAACGTAAGTGTTATCGCCTGCGGTAATGAATGTATCTCCGTCATAGAGCGCCACTTTGTAACCGGCGGGCACATTTTCGGCTCGCGCTGTTACTTTTACTATTGTGAGGTAGTCAACTGTTGCCGATGATTTTACAATCAGCGATGAGTTTGCTGTCGGATTTATATATTCATAAATCGCGTTTATTGTAATATCGGCTGCTCCGAGTGTGTATGGAGCCCATCTGCCTGAATATCCCGGCTTTTCGGGAACCGGCGGAGGAGTAATACTTTTGTTTTCAATCGTAAAAGCGGCAGTTGAAACCGTCTTGCCGTCGGCAACGAATGTCGCGGTATAAACTATCGGACTGTATACTGCATGAACAATTATATCCGTGTTTCCGAGCGTGTAGTTTTCCCAGCTGCCTGTGTAACCAGTCTTTTCGGGAACGGGTGGAGCGGTGACCGAACCGGCTCCCTCTTCAAATTCTACGGTATTGATTATTTTGCCGTCTGCCATGAAAGTTACCGAATGTTTAGGTAATGGTAATCCGACTGCATTTGAGAATGAATTAACAATGAGATTATAACCGGATGCCGAAAGAAAATCGGCGGGTTTTGCAACAGGCGATCCGCTGTCGTTTGGATTTATACCGATAAGGTCGGGGTTTGTAATATATGAGACCTCGGTGGAGTTGTATTTATTATCCGGTGTCATAACGGACCCCGGCGCAATTATCAATTCGCTGAATTCACCCGGCGTGACAGTTTTACTGATTTCGAAATACAGAGAGAAAGCGTTAACATTTTCATATTGATTATATGCAGGTCTGATAAGTCTTACAAGTATTGCTCCGGTGCTGTCGGTTTTTGAGGCGGCGGGTAGAAGATTCTTCCCGTCCTTGAAAGTGCCTGCTCCGAGCAGCGGAGTGTTGACCGTAAGGACGTATTCTCCTCCGACCGGTTCCAATTTTTCAGTATCAAGTTCTAAAACATTGCTGTTATACTGAAAAAGGAAAGCCATTGATTTTACCGGAAAATCGGAAGTGAAATAAACATCCGCTCTGATTTTTTCTCCCGGTTCGCAGCATAGCACGTCATCAGTGTTCCCGTCCGAATCATAAAAAACAGTTTTGAGCGAAACGGTACCGGTAATATATTCATCCGCAGAGACAATTATTATTCCGACGGATGCAATAATCAGCGCCAGCAGCAGGGCTGTCAATTTTTTCGGATTAAACATACCATAATACTCCATTATATACAATATATAGTATATCATATCATTATATATACCAAATGTCAAGCGGCGACCTTTTATTTCGCTAAATCTATTGACAATCAACTGCTTCTTTTTTATAATAATCTGTATAAATATTCATTTGGAAATTTATAAATATGAGGGGTAATTATGGAAGAGAAAGTCCGGAATAAAGATCAGACTCAGTCCGGTCTCAAGCTTAATGTGAAGACGATTATAGGCGTCTGCGCAATTCTGCTTGTGCTTATGGTTGTTGCCGGCGCACTGACACAAATAGTCCCGAGGGGCGAATACAACCTTGACGAGGCGGGGAAAATAATCGACGGCACCTACCACTCAGTCGAATTCAAGCTTCCGATATGGAAGATTGCACTCGCGCCGATTCTTGTATTTGCTTCAGAGAATATCACTACCGGAATCGCAATAGTTCTTTTTATCGTTCTGCTCGGCGGCACCTTCCTGATACTTGACGAGGTCGGGGTTCTCAAATACCTTATGGCAATAATCATCCGCAGATTCTCCGATAAAAAATATGTTCTTCTCGCGGTTATGATCCTTGTTCTTATGGCACTCTCGTCAATTGCGGGCATACTTGAGGAGACCATTACCCTCGTTCCGCTTTCGGTAGCAATTTCCCTGGCGCTCGGCTGGGATTCGCTTGTAGGTATCATGATGAGCTTCGGCGCGGTGGCTTTCGGATTCGCCGCGGCTACTTTTAACCCTTTCAATGTTGTAACGGTTCAGAAGCTCGCTAATATTCCCGTTTTTTCAGGAATATGGATGCGCCTCGTTATGTTTGCACTTTCTTATATTCTGCTCTTCCTGTTTACTTTTGCTTACGCAAAAAAAATAGAGAAGAATCCTCAGAAATCTCTCTGCTTTGATACAGATAAAGAGATGCGCGAAAAATTCAGATTTGACGATACCGAAACAATCATCAAGGATGAAAAAATCAAGAAGTCCAGTGTTGTATTCTTTATTTTTATGGCGTGCGCGCTCGTGTGCGTTGCCCTTGATTTCATTTTCAGTCTCAACGGTTATCTCTCAATGGGCGGAATGGCGCTGCTCTTTACATTTGGCGGAATTGCCGCAGGTCTTAAATCCAGTCTCAAAGGCAAAGAGGTTGCCAAGAGCTTCTTCAGAGGCGTCAAGACCATAGCACCCGCTCTCCCGCTGATTCTTTTCATTCTCTCCATTACCTATATCCTGCAGGAGGGCATGATAGTCCACACGATTCTTTATAAACTCTATGGCCTGATGAACGGCGTCACGCCTTACAGAGCCATTCTGCTAATCTTCGTGTTTGTTGCCCTGCTTGAATTCTTTATCGGTTCGGGGACTGCAAAGGCGTTCCTCATTATGCCGATAGTCGCTCCGCTCGCGCATCTTGTCGGAATTTCGGGCAATACGCTGGTTTTGACCTTCTGCATGGGCGACGGCTTCACGAATATGCTCTATCCCACAAGCGGACTCATTATTATTGCAATAGGTCTAGTCAATGTCTCATACGGCAAGTGGATAAAATTCAGTTGGAAACTTTTTGCTCTGCAGATTCTGATGAGCATTGCTCTTATGCATTTTTCAATCTGGATAGGATATCACTGATAATAAAAAACGGCAGTCGTCTGACTGCCGTTTTTTTATTCAATCGCATATTCATATATTGCCGCGGCAACGCCGTTTTCGGCATTTGTCTTCGTTATATATTTTGCCGCCTGCTTCGTTTTTTCGTCTGCGTTTCCCATAGCGATTCCGTATCCCGCCGCTTTTATCATCGGTATATCGTTTCCGGCATCGCCCAGAGCCATAGCCTCATCTGCCGTTGAACCGATTTCCGCGCACAGAGCTCTCAGAGCGTCACCCTTGTCGGTTCCTGCTTTTGTGAATTCTATGCTTCTGCCGACCGAGCTGGTTACAAATATTCCCTCTTCGCCTCTGAGATATCTGTCAGCTTCAATGCAGATTTCAGGATCCGCTATATAGAAAATGACTTTTTCGATTCCGAATTCACCGTAAACTTTTTTGAAATCATCGGTTATAATTACGCCTTTTCCGAGCATTGCTTTGAATACAGGCGGAATCAGATCATAATCGATTTTCTGATTCTCGTTTTCGAGGGCATAGGCGACTCCGTCAATATACGCCTCGATAAAACCGCTTCTCTCCTTAATGAACGGCATATACTTTTCGGCTGTCTCCGGCGGCATATTATTGCGGTAAATAATTCTATCGGCATGTCTGTCAAAAATTCCCGCGCCGTTTGAAAAGATTATATAATCAATTTCAGGTATCTGCGAGCATATATTGCCGACGGTTGACAGCGTGCGACCCGTTGAAATTGCAAGTTTTATGCCGCTTTTGTGCGCTTTCATCAAAGCCAATTTATCTGTTTCGGCGACTGTCTTGTGATCGGGTGAGAGAAGAGTACCGTCCATATCCATTGCGATCAGTTTAATCATAGTATCTCCGTGCTTCTGTCAAGAATTCCGTTGATTTTAGCAATTGCCATTCCGTAGTTTGTAAACGGCACTCCGGCTTCAAGCGCCGCCTGACGGCGTGAATTCATCTCCGCTTCGCCGAGCATACACGCCCCGCAGTGAACAATCAGGTCGAATCCGCCGAGATTATCAGGGTAGCCGTGACCTGAAGTGAATGTGAATTCAAGATTTTTGCCGGTGTATTCTTTGAGCCAGCGGGGGAGTTTCACAGTACCGATATCCTCACACTGTCTGTGATGCGTGCAACCTTCTGCAATAAGAATCTTCGCGTTATCGGGAAGATTGTCTATTGCCGCTGTGCTTTTCAGGGCAGTGTCGAGAAAGCCTTTGTATCTGGCCATAAGAATTGAAAAAGACGTGAGGGGAATATCTGCAGGAACGAGTTTCATAACCTTACCGAATGCCTGCGAATCCGTGACAACGAGCGCAGGTGGATTCTTAAGCCCTTTGAGTGCGGCAGTCAGTTCATCCGGCTGCACGGTAACAGCTATTCCGCCGTGATCGATAATGTCGCGGATTGCCTGCTGCTGAGGCAGAATCATCCTTCCCTTCGGAGCGCTCTCATCGATCGGAGTCACCAGAATCACCGTATCGCCGTGCTTGATAAAATCCGATACTAAGTGAATTTCTTTTTCTTTTTTCGGAGCGATTCTCGCGATTTCTTCCTTCAGCGCTTCAATTCCTTCACCCGTCAGAGCGCTGGCATAAATTTTCCCGCCTTCGCGTGTCTCTGAAAGATCCGATTTGTTGCGTACGGTGATATACGGAATTTTCCTGTCTTCGATAAGCGAAACCAGTTCTTTTTCAGCTTTTTGTAATTCGTCATTCTCGGTTACGATAACCGCGATGTCGCATGTTTTCAGTATTTCGAGCGTTGCCTGTACTCTGAGTTCTCCGAGCTCGCCCTCATCGTCGATTCCGGCAGTATCAATTATAACGACCGGCCCGAGCGGCAGCAACTCCATTGCTTTCTTTACCGCGTCGGCAGTAGTTCCCTTGACGTCGCTGACGAGCGACATCTGCTGATTCGTTATTCTGTTTACGAGCGAGCTTTTTCCCGCGTTTCTCACACCGAAGAATCCGATATGAATTCTTTCGCCCGAAGGGGTATCGTTCAATGACATAATCTTTCCTCAGAATCTGAAATCTCTGTCGCCGTTTTCTATTTTTACTAGGCGCTCGCGGACGATTTCCTGTACCTTCTCCTTGGGAATGTTGCCGATTTCTTTTTCTATCATTTCCTCGCCGATGCGTCTCGTATCCTCGCTCGCGTAGTCGATAAGAAATTCCTTGAGCGTCATAAGCGCATTGGGATGGCAACAGTTCTGTATCTGCCCTGATTTGCAAAGTGACATGAAGCGGTCGCCCGTTCTGCCCTCGCGGTAGCAGGCAGTGCAGAATGAAGGAATGTAACCGGTTCTCATGAGCCAGTTGACAACCTCGTCAAGAGTCCTGTTATCCGAAACGTCAAACTGTTCGGTATCATGAGGCCTCTCTTTTTCGGCGTAACCGCCGACCGAAGTCCTTGAGCCGCCGCTTATCTGGCTGACTCCGAGGCGTATTATCTTTGCTCTGACCTCAGGAGTCTCTCTGGTGGAAATAATCATACCGGTATAGGGAACGGCAATTCTTATACAGGCCGCGATTTTGCAGAACATATCATCGGAGAGAGAATTGTCAAATTCGGTCGGGTCGATATCATCCGCCGGTTTGACTCTCGGAACGCTTATCGTATGGGGCCCTACGCCGTGAACCGCTTCGAGGTGCTCGGCGTGCATAAGCAGACCTGCGAATTCGTATTTATAATTGTCGAGTCCGAAGAGAACACCGATTCCCACGTCGTCAATTCCGCCCTCCATTGCTCTGTCCATAGCCTCGGTGTGATAATCATAATCATGTTTCGGGCCTGTCGGGTGGAGTATTTCATAATTCTTTTTGTGATAGGTTTCCTGGAAAAGAATATATG
>JAEEGF011713489.1_pt1 | contig 10930 bp, 9 predicted proteins | sample 9134171 | NCBI WGS metagenome assembly JAEEGF01 (sample SAMN16246542, study PRJNA631951) | gut metagenome | biome: gut microbiome; feature: rumen; material: AP-attached | host: Bos | place: Iran: Karaj | collected 2018-10
TCTTCCATTGCTTTTAAAATCTCATTAACATGAGTTTCTAATGTTGCAGATATTATTAAATCATTTCCAGCAATGATAGCTTCAGCTGCAGCTTCTCCGTTTTCTACATATTGCTTTATTGCATCCATTGAAAGTGAGTCAGTAACTATTAGCCCTGAAAAGTCTAAATCGTTTCTTAAAATGTCATGTACTGGCTTTGAAATTGATGCTGGCTTTTGATCATCAACCTCTTTTATGATGTTGTGATTTACCATTATTGTTGGAACATCGTTTTCGATTCCTGCTATAAATGGTTTTAAATCTTTATTATTAAATTCTTCTAATGTTCTTTCATCAACTGCAATTCCTGTATGAGTGTCAACGTTATCTCCATACCCTGGAAAATGTTTCATTGAAGCAACCACGTTGTCCTCATTCATTTTTGCAATTACTTTTGAAGCAAATTCAGAAACAATTTCTTCATCTATACTTATTGCTCTTGAATACATATATGATTTGCTATTTGTTGGTATATCTACTACCGGTGTTAAGTTCATATTAAATCCAAATGATTTTAAGAATTCGTTTTTATCGTGTGAATCTTCAATTACAGCATCCATTCCGCCTTTATCATAAATCTTTCTTACAGCTTCATAAGGCTTATTTCTATATTGGCTGTACGCACTTACTCTAACTACTGGTCCACCCTCTTCATCAACCGCGAAAAACATACTATATTTTGCTTCACCTTGGAATTCACTTATTAAGTTGGTAAGTGACTCTTTTGATTCATTTTTTACATCCTTAGCAAATAAAATGTATCCACCTGGACAATACTTTGAAATCTCTTTTTCAGTTGTAGATTTTCCTGGATATTGCACTAAGAATAATTGCCCAATCTTTTCTTCTAATGTCATGTTTTCAAGCTCTTTAGATGCTAACTCATAATAGTCTTCAAATAATTCTTTTTCTGCAATTACTGGCGGTTCTGTAGGAAGAACCTCGTCTCCACTATCTATTACTGGTGGTAAGATTTCTTCACCACTTGGGCTTACTGGAACGTCGGTGCATCCAGTTAGTGTAAATAATAAAACAAATAGCAAACTTAAAACTTTCATATTTTTCTCCTTATTTTTTGTTTAAAAAAGGACGGAGAGTTCCGTCCTTTTTACTCATCCACAAATATTATATACTAAATTTGTGTATTGTTCTACTAGCTTATCGTAACTTTCTTTTGTGATGTTTTCGTTTACTTCATGCGCTGTAACTGGCCCTGTTCCGAGTATCATCCTCTTAGAATTTGGCACCATAGCAGCCTCAGTCATAAAGTTTGTCGTCTTTGTTTCCTTTATAAAGTCAATTTGGTCAACAAATGGCTCAATTTTGTCGCCAATTTTTGCGACTGCATTGTACTTTTTAGCTAGTTCATTGACTTTGTCAATGATTTTTGACATGTGTTCTTTCTTAGCTATCCTGAAATCTAGTGTGATTTCGCAAAATGCTGGAATTGAATTCATAGCAGTTCCTCCATTTATTTTTCCACAATTCATGGTGGTATAAGGAACTTCATAAGTATTTACAGTTTCAACTTTTATTTCTTTGTTGTAAAAATCGTCTAACTCATATAAGAATTTTACGGCATTCATATTGGCGCTAATTCCTTTTGCAGGATTACTAGAGTGAGCCTTTTTGCCCTCAAAGCTAACTTTATACTCAATTAATCCCTTGTGTCCTGTAAACACCTCATTGTTAGTAGGTTCGCCAAAAATCATATACTCTGGGAACGAAACGTTGTCCTTTACAAGCTCGTTTATCCCACCAAATCCAATTTCTTCATCATAGGTGAAATATAGTTTCATGCCGCTTTTTAATTGCTTAAAGTCTATTTTCCCGACAGCATCTAACATCGCTGCTATTCCGCCCTTCATATCACAAACTCCTAGGCCATATAGAGAATCTCCTTCTTCCCTCAATTGAAATGGAGTTTTAAATTCATCAATATATTCAACCGTATCGGTGTGTCCTAAAAATCCTAGTTTTGGATTTTCACCAATACTCATTACTAAATTCTTAGTTTTTAAATCTGTCTTAAATCCTAAATTCTTTAAATAATACTCTATATAGTTCATTATTTCAGCATTATTCTTATCCTTAATTGTGTTTAGCGCGACTAAGTCACGCAAAATATTATACTCTTCCATATTAATCCTCCTAAATCATTATTTTCGTTTTTAAAATAGTTTTTATGCCATTTATATCCGCGATGCCAGCTTTGCCAGCATCTCTCAGGTTTTCGTTTTAGAAGTTCTTTGGTCATTTTAATTCCTCCTTTTTACGGTTTTACCGCTAAATAATTTATAAAAAAAGCATGGGCAAATTTTTTAAATTCACTCATGCTTTCGAGGTATAAAAAAAACACGAGTGAACTTTTAAAATTCACCCGTGCCTCTTTTAAACTATTAGTCTTTTATCTATCTTTTCTTACACGACTAATACGCATGGGTGAATTTCACTCCATACGTGTTTTCTGGCTATTAAATTGATTTGTTCAGCCGTGTAATACATTTCTTACATCTCCTTCTTACTTGCATTATAACACATTATTCTTAAAATGCAATACTAATTTTGACAAGCGTTCATGACAGCCTCGCTATATAGCCTTATTCCGGCAGTTGCATTAGGGTGTATATAATCCACCAAATACTTACTTTCTAGTTCATTATTAAGGTGTTCAAATATGATGTTATTCGGATTTATAAATACATATCCCTTCTCATCACAGAATTGTTCTAGACTAGTGCTATATATAGAAAATAGCTCCATTTTTTTCGTCGAATCAACCTTGCAAAGATCGATATCTGCATCCGTCGAAAGCCATGGTGCAATAAAAGCAAATCTTGCACTCGAGCCATTTGGAATTATAGCGATTAGCTTTTCGATTTCACTTACATACTCTTTTTCGTTCATAGCACAAATATCTGGATTTCTATACCTTATATCGTTTGTACCAATTGCAATAACATAAAGATCAGCTACGGCTTTATCTTCATTATAAACAGTTTGTATAGTTTTACTCGTTGCTCCTCCTAGTGAAACCTTTGAAGAAGATACGTTTTCAAAACCATTTATTAAAGGCTCATACCAACCATATCCTCCGTTTTTGGTGCCTTCAGTAATACTATCTCCTATAAAGCAAACGGAATTTGAGCGTAATATCTCTTGAACAATTTTGCTATATTGATTTATTTTTATTGGCTCGACTTTAGAACGCTTTAATCCTTCGCTTGTATAATAAATCTTGTCTTCTTGCAATGAATCTAAACGAACTTTATATCCTAGCATTGTTTCAGTGATAAATTCACACACTTCGGTAGCTCTTTTTTGTTCAATCGTACTAATTTCTTTTGCTAATTTATCATTATTTGCAAAACTATAAAGTGGGATTGGTCTATAATTACCTAGAACTGGAGCTTGAACCCACATTGGAATAACACTCAAACCATTAAACTTGCCTGTTTGTCTGTCTAGATATACCTCAACCATTGCAGTTGCATCGCCATTTTCTTCTCTATATGAATTTGCAAAATTACCAGGACAGTTTACTATTACTACGTCTTCGTTACTTGAATTTTTTACAATTTCAATTGGTTGAACTATGTGAGCATGGTCTCCTAAAATAATATTTGCTCCGTACTCAACAAATATCTCATTCCAGGTAGTTTGAAAATAATCAACTTGATTTAAGAATTGTGTTCCCATATGTGGTAGTACAATTATTATATCTGGATTTTGAGCTTTTAACCTATCGAAGTCTGATTTGACCATTTTCTTTACCTTGTTAAAATTGCTACTTTCCTTTGATACCAATAATGGAATATTTTTTGCTTTCAAAAGCTCATCCTCTTCTTTGTAGTTGCATCCATATGTATACGATAACACGCCTATTCTTAATCCATCTTTTTCAATAATCTTAGCGCGATTTTTATCTTCTTGAGTCTTATAACCACCAGTTTGCTCAAGTCCAATTCTTTCTAAAACATCTATCGTCCTTTCAAGCCCATATTGTTCTTTGTCTAACAAGTGATTATTGGCAAGTGTTACCAAATCAAAGCCGGCATTTTTAACAGCTTCTCCAAACTCATCTGGGAAGTTAAGATAAAGCTCTATTCCATCATCAAAATCACTATTCGAATAGCCCTTTTCTTTTGATGCCATTGGTCCCTCAAAAACTCCAATGCTTAAATCCGCAGACTTAATATAGTCTCTTGTGTATTCAAATACATCATCAAAACTATATGAATCGTTTAAAGAATCATACCCTCTTCTAACTTGCTCTTTAAGTAGTATTAAGTCTCCTGCATATAGAATTGAAAAAGAATTATCTAACTTTGATTTTTCTTCGCCACTTATTACATCTGGTATTTGGTTTAGATTTCGAGTGGCACGAACATAACCAACACTAGAATTCTTAATCATAAAAAAAGCTGGTACTAATAAAACTTCTATAAGCAAAGTTATGCATATTACTTTTAAAATCACTTGTTTGTAATTCTTTTCTTCTTGCATAATTTTGGTTATTGTTTGCCAAGTATTTTCTATAAGATTCGTTATTTTTTCGAAACTTAAAAGTATACAAATAAGTAACGATATAAACAAATATGCCAATACCGAAAGCCATGGTTTTTCAAAGAAAGTGAGACAAGGTAATGCCAAAACTATAATTCTGTGAAACAAGTAAATGTATAGAGATTTTTCTCCAAAATGAGTAATGCCTAGTAATTTTTTGTTTGGAATAAATAGCAAAAATCCAAGAATAAATGCTATGGCTAAGCCAAATAAACAAAGCCTATTTAATAATCCATAAAGATTAATATATGCATCCATCATTAGTTCAGAAAAAACAAAATGCCTATAGGTAAATATAGCAAGAGCTATGCATAACGCTAAAACTATTAGACCTATAACATAAACATAGCTCTTTCTATTGTTTAAAAAGCTCTCTATTGTTTCTTGACTTAACTTATATCCCATCACAAAGAGTGGAAAGAAAGATATTATTCTTGAAATTGCAAGTACATTGTTAACTTCTGTCCAAAATCCTATAAGCAATGCTACTACAATGCTTATTGGTATTATCCCTTTAATCTTTGATAGATGCTTGATAGAAAGTCTCCAAACTATTAATGCAAGTATATACCACATCGAATAATATGGAGTGAGAATTGATAAGCTATTGCCTAAAAAGATAGCTGAGAAAATCATCATAATTACATTAACAAATATGTAATAGAATAATAATCTAAAAAACTTCTGCTTATCAAAACTATTCTTACTAAAATACCCTGAAACAAAGACAAATGCTGGCATATGAAATATATAAATAACTTTTGCAATTGCTTCAAAAAGCGAGTTGTCCGAACTCATATCATATAAAAAATGTGCAAAAACAACCAGCAAAATCAATATACCTTTTATATTATCAAAAAATATATTTCTATCTTTTGAAGAATCTTTACTTTTAATTTTTTCCATTATCTCCATAAAAAACTCCGTTAATCCCTTTTGAAAGCTTAGGGGTATCATTATTTATAATAATATTATACCGCTTCGGTTCCCATTTAAAAGCGATTTTAGGACTTTTTTACGCAAGTGATGCCATAGTATCTTCTAACTAGTCTAATTCCCTTTTCAAAAGTGTTTCTTTCAACGTACTTTTGTAGTAAATCTTTGTTTAACTCTTTTATGTAAAAGTATTTTACGTTTTCCTCTTCTTCTGAGAAATCTTCTAGTATTGGTACTTTTAGTAATAAATTGTAGAACAAATCCCAATTCTTTAAGTATTCTACCTGGTGAAGTGGTATTAACTCTATTTCTTGGAATCCTGCATCAAATAAATCATCAAAATCCATTATGCTTATAGGAGTTGGATCGTTTACCGCCTGACCCTTGCCATAAATTTTCTTTAATTCATAGCAGTCATACTTGTCAACGCCTCTTATGATAACATGTCCACCTGGTTTTAATACTCTGTAAATCTCTTTTGCATTTGTTGTAGTGTGTCTTGCAACTACTACATCAAAATATTCGTCTGGAAAATCTAGTTTTAGATTGTCCATATGCTTGAAAGAAATGTTTTTCTTTCCGCTCTTTTTTAGATTCTCATTTGCGGTTTCAATCATGCCTTCAGATAAATCTATTCCGATAACTTCTTTTAAATAGTCAGGAAACATTGAAAGCACTTTTTCTCCCCCGCCAGTGCCTAAATCAAGCACCACCGAATTTTCATCTGTTAATTCTTTTAATTTTTCATACATGTCCCAATTTGTGTAATCTTCTGTTTCAATTTGGAATTCATCAAAATTCCAGTCTTTTATTTGTTCGCGATTTTCATTTTCTTTCATTTTAATCTCTCCTTAAAAATTTATTTTTGTGTGGTAAAAAAATAGAACCTCCTTTCATGAACAGCAAAAATAACCACAATTTTTTAACTGTAGTATCTTGTCATTCATGAGGAGATTCTAAGGTTCTCATCATTATTAACCCAAAGATAAATCTTTTTGTGGTAGTGAAACGCGAATAACTAATTGATTCACTACGATTTGTATTATATCACTGGTTTACGAAATATGCAAGACTTTTTTGTGATAGTATTTATGGGCTAGTTATTTCGAGTGATTCTTCAAGCTTTTTAGCATAGCTTAAGAAAGCTTGAATCGTACTATCTACCTCAATCTCAGGCGCATGAATTGTCTTATATGAAAGCGGATTAGTTTTTTCTAAAACGCTAGTGATCTTATCTTCAATTTGTAGCATTTCATCTGCTAAGATTTTTTCATTTTCAGTCTGTTTTAACCCAATATAATAATCTATTCCTTCTTTTAAGAAAGCTGCATACATATAATAGTCATTCATATTGTACTTATTATATCCAAGTCTAGTTTCTAAAAGCTTTTGTGCTTCTATGTAATCTCCTTTTTTGATAAGCTCATTTGAAAGTGCCTCATAAGCACCGCTTACTATCTTATTATATTTAAGTACTTTATTTGCATATTCTAGCTGTTCTTCAGCCGTTATTTCGCTATACAAAACTTCTTGGATAGCTTCAGTATGAAATGGAATAATTGAAACCGCTTCTTTATAGTTCTTTAGTGCAAATTCTCCATCGCCTAAAAATACTATAAAGTACCAAAAGCCAAGTATAGATAATGGAGTAATATATAACCACTTAAGCTTTTTAACATCTAATTCTAGGCTCTTATAATCTACCATCATCATAAGAATTAGAACAAAGAAAATATATTCTAAATCTAGATCAATTATTGAATGGCCTAGTATTAAAATCATTATTATTCTCGAAAAAGCAGTCTGTTTTTTGTTAAAAAACGATATGCCTATCATTATAAATATAGCAAGAGCTGGTATTATTCCAACATCTAGTAAAACCTGTAAGACAGAATTATGAACATATTTAGTATCATAAACTCCAGTTTGAGCTTCAACTTGCTTATAGTACCAACCATCATATCCTAATCCTAATGGATTATCTTTTATAATGTTAATTGCATCAATATAATAAAGTTCTCTTACTACAAACTCACTACTTCCTAGCATTTCAGTGTTAACTCTTTTTTCCATGTTAAATAAAAAGTATGCTCCACAAAATGTAAGTAAAAATGCTCCTAAAACAATAAGTGTCTTTTTAAAGTGAGTTTTATTTGTAAATATACTAGCAATAATTGCAACTACAGTTAGAATAATAATTGCTCTACTATTAGTAAGCACTATTCCAATTAGTAAAAGTGGAAAAACAAAATAATCTTTTAGCTTATATTCTTCTTTATTTAGATGAACAAATAGTCCAATTAATAGTAATAATCCATAAGAATTTGCATAGTTCCAAATGCCTTGAAATCTATTATTGTAAAACATATTACTATCTGGAACTAATGCAATTATCAAGCTTAAAATAACCGTAAAAGCAGCAGAATATGGAAGCAACTTTAAGCGTTCTTTAATATCTTGTTTTTCTTCAAACTGAAGATATAAAACTACAAATAATAGTATCGTCAGGTTTTTGAAAAAGCCCAAGATGTTCATACCTTTATCTACAGCTACAAATTCTGCTATTAAAAATCCAAGAAGATAAATCACTAAAAATATTAAGTTCATACCTTTTGGTAATATTAGCTTATCGTTTTTAATTATTTTATAGATAATTCCACCAATACATAGCATTGCAAATAGTGCTAAGCTCCAGATTGGACTTAAACCAATTAAAAAAGGAGCTATAAATAATAGAATATCTATATAATCGAATTTGGAATTAGTTTTTATATTTCTTTTCGACATTTTATACCTCGATATGATTATTTGGCGACCGGTGGGCGCCGTTACGATTAGTTCATTTTGGCGACCAATGGTCGCCACAAATATATTTAAACATATTGGAGGTATATTTACAATATGCCGTTATGAACCTGTAGATTTATATGAACTTAGCCCCTTCTTCCAAACCAACAGCATTGCTCCCAAAAATGGTATTGTCATTATTGGAGTTAGTCCCCACCAAAATGGTGCATCTTGTTTATCCAAAAGATATACTAGTGGAAAATAATTCACCATTCCAAACGGCACCACAAAGGTAAAAAACTTTTGGAACCAATCTTTATAAATCGATATCGGATATGATGAAAGGTCTCTTCCACCTTCTTGGAGAATATTCATAAGCTCCATTCCATCTATCGTCCAAAAACAAAAAGCTCCTTTTAAAATCAGGAGTGCTGAAAACAATATAAATACTCCAATTATCATTAATAAAAACACAAAAATTTTGTACGGTGTCCAATCAACTTCAACATTACATAGCCCGTACACTATTAAAATAATAGATTCTAAAAATCTTCCTATTTTGTTCGCCTCAAAATCTGAACAAATTACTTGAAACAGCATGTTCCTCGGCCTAACCATCCATTGATCTAACTTGCCTTCTTTGACTCTTAGATACAAGTGATTTAGTCCTTGTAAAATCATTTCTGTAGCCGAATGTCCAAAGATTGCTACTCCAGTTGTTAGCATAACCTCATTTAGTGTCCACCCACCAACAGCTCCAAATTTATGAAACAAAAATATGGTAGCTAGTACTGCGGTAAATGTGTTTAATGCACATCCAATTGCTGTAATAATAAACGAGGTTTTGTACTCCATTTCACTTTTGAGGAACATGAATGCAGATTTTAAATAATATTCCATCCTATCCTCCTTGGACTACTAATCTCTTTCCAACTTTCTTCATTAAATAGTTTCCTATATAAACCAATCCCAAAATCCATGCTATTTGCAATAGCATTGTATTAATCCCTTCTGCTTCAGTTATACTTCCTACATAAATTCTAAATGGCAAGTCCATACACAACCTAAAAGGTAATATATATGCTACCTTTTGAAATATCTCTGGCATGAATGCAATTGGTATTGTCGAACCAGAAAAGAATCCTGCTATTATTGAATATGAATTAAATAACCCTACACATGATGTGGTAAAAAACATTACTGTATATATAAGCATTGAAATCGCTGCTGTAATACATAAACCTAATATCATAGTTACTAAAAATAAAACAAAACTTCCTATTGATGCAGGCAATCCTAACGCATATTTAGGTGATATTATAGCTGCAAAAATTAATGTTGGTAAAAATCTTAATGCACAACCAGATACTCTTTGAGCTATGATTTTAATGTACCACATCCAATAAATATTTAGTGGTCTAATCATCTCATAAGCTATTTGTCCTGTTGTAATCGATTCATAAATATCTTTATTTAGCAATCTCATAAAAACGATCCAATAAAATGCCTGACCAAGCCAAATGTATGAAGTTAGCTCTTTCCATGGCATTGGAGTGCTTAATCCGTTATTATAGAAAGCCTCATAAAGAAACAATAGCATTAAGCCCCAGAAAAACTGCGTCGCAAGTCCAGCTAAAGCTGAAGAACGATACTGAAGCCCAGTTGCTATCCTTAATTTGAAAAAAGATAGATATGCTTTCATTTTCCACCTCCTTTCTTTTAAAAATTCCATAATTGGCTTCATGGCGGCGAAGCGCCGCTACGATGCAACTAGCTTCATTTTCTTATACATATTTGCAATTATTTCATCTGTATTGCTACCCTCTCTAATTCTGTACTTTTTCTTAATATCTGATAGCTTTCCATCATACAGCTTTTGACCTTTTCCAATCAAAATAATCCTATCAGTCAACGCTTCTATATCTTGCATATCATGCGTCGTTAGGATTACGGTAGTGCCGGAGCTCTTTATTAATCTTTTTAATGAAATCTCTAACTTGAATTTTGGACACAGCATCTAATCCTATCGTAGGCTCATCTAAAAACAGAATTTGAGGATTATGAAGTAGTGCGGCTGCTATTTCGCATCGCATTCGTTGTCCTAAACTTAATTGTCTCGTTGGAATTTTGATTACCGAACTTAGGTCTAATGCTTTAATAAGCATTGCTCTAGTGGACTCGAATTGGTCCTTTGGAATTTTGTAGATATCTCGTAAGAGATAGAAAGAATCATCGGGTGGTACATCCCACCATAATTGACTGCGTTGCCCGAACACAACGCCAATATTTTTTACGTACTCGGTTCGTTCTTTGTAAGGTATCTTGCCGTTTATTATGCATTTACCGTGATGTTGGAGTAAGTATTCCGCACATTATTTTAATTGTTGTGGACTTACCCGCTCCGTTTGGCCCTATGTAGCCGAACTATTTCGCCCTTTTTAATGTCGAACGAAACATTTTTGATTGCGTGGATTTCTTTGTACTTTCGACGGAAGAATGATTTGAAGACTTCCTTCAAAGTACTTCCACGCTCCGCCACCTTGAAAGTCTTTGAAAGATTTTCAACATGAATGAGCATAAAAATAACACCTCCTAGAATTTT
>JAEEGF010120222.1_pt1 | contig 10929 bp, 9 predicted proteins | sample 9134171 | NCBI WGS metagenome assembly JAEEGF01 (sample SAMN16246542, study PRJNA631951) | gut metagenome | biome: gut microbiome; feature: rumen; material: AP-attached | host: Bos | place: Iran: Karaj | collected 2018-10
GAACCCCAATAGCTATCTCTAAAATAATCCATTTGCGCCAATTCTTCTCCGTCAGCCGATAATGCTATCAAGGCATTGTGAGGCGGATAGAAATTGGGATAAGAGCCGTCATTGTAAAGCAACTGGGTACTGACAATAATTCTCCCATCCGACAATTCGTATGCGCAGTACTGGCGAGCCATTTCTGGATCTGCCATATAATAAGGAATAGAGAATTCCCACTCCTGCCCGAAGGCCTTGGCCCCGAATAACAGGGCCAAGGCCATCAAAAAAAAAATAGTGTTTTTCATACGATCAACGAACAGGCGGAAGTGTCGGCTCCGACCAAATCTTTTGACAGTACACGACGTTAGCCAAATGTACTTTTCTCGTTCTTCTATAGTAAACCCAATCAATTATTCTACATTCATGATAAGGAGAATTAGTTAGAAGTCCATAGTGCAACGGAGCAAATGGAAGGACAATATTACGGCGAATGCTACGCCAATAGCAGTTCATCTCATACCACGGAATACATGGATCATCCTCTCCTTCGTAGTAAAACAACCAAGTCGGCGCACAGTCTTCCATATTTGGATCCACATAATAGATGCATCCTGGAAGAAAAGCTGTGTCAGCACACGGAGCATATCTAACATGTTCAACGTTATAAGGAATGTATGATTGTCCTTGGTGTTGTTGATCTGGGGTATACACAAACTGTTGAGTCAATTTATCGGCAGCATCTATCATTCGGCCCGTATATCCTGTTATGTCACAAGGGCCAAGGTCAAGTCCCCAATACCAATCATCAATACCTTCTCTAAAAGGGCCATCGCTAGTGTGCTCTTCGTAACCTGGATCTTCATCTGCTTCTCCTCTCAAAAAGACAATATCGATGTCATCGTCATCCTTTGCACCTGTCTTTGGCATCACAATGCTGAAGTAACTCGGCACATCCATTCCATCTTTCACTCCAAGCATACACTTCTCCAAGGCGGTCTCAAAGGCATTGTACATTGCCACAACATCGGCATTGCTTACATGGCCCTCTCCGTCAACAGCAGGCATGGCAACGTGCAAAGTGTCAAGCACGGTGTTCAGGCAGTAGGTCATGTGTTCGCTGTGCTCATAGTTCGACACAATGTCAAGCGCCTGGCGCATTTCCTCAACCGTCATGCTTCCGTCTGCTTTCGCTCCGGAATTGACGGCATCACGCAGCGTTTGGAACGCCTCGATTCGGTTCAGCAAGGCTTGCGCCTCGCTCCTATCGGCATTGGTCGCCGCTTCGTCTTTCTCCTTCTTGCAACTGACGAAGAGAGTTGCAGCTGTCGCGGCAATCACCATCACCGCAATCAGCAAGCTTCTACGTTTTCTCATAGATGTAAAATTTAAGTTGTTCATTTATCAGTTAGTTACAGTATCATTGATTTTGTCCACATAAAACCCTATCTTTGCCCCGCAAAAACGGGTATAACGACACGCCAAGTGCGTATGTCCTACGCGTCCAGGTCTTCTCGTTTTGCTTCGGGTGCTTGTGAGATAAGGCAATCTTCCACAAAAGCAGTGTCTCCAAGCACCTTGTTTATTTATACACTGCAAAACTACTAATCTCCCCTATACGCTCCGTAAACAAATGCAGGAATTTTGCAGGAATTTCCCCCAGTCACTGCGAGGAACGAAGCAATCTAGGGGATGCCGCGCAGCGGCGGGGGAGTCCGTCGTAATCCCGATAGCACGTAAGTACACATAACGATCAACTCAAAACTATAAACTCTCAACTTTCCACAACTCTAAACTCTAAACTCTAAACTAATCCAAGCCGCAGGCCGGGGGAGTCATCTCCCTCTCCTTCGGGAGAGGACCGGAGTGAGGACCCCTTCGTAAGCACGATAGCACGAAAGTACGATAGTACGATAGTACAAATAACGAACGCCACAACCCCTAAGGGGTACCTCGTCCACAACGAGGAGCTTCAACCCCTGGCATTAATACAAATCTCAAGACTTTTATCAATTCCATATAGCATCAATCGAAATATTGAGTATTTTTGCAAATGAAATCGAAGATTCAACGTAGTTAATAACCAGAACGCTCATGACAACCCAACTCTCAAACGACACCTACCGCAAAGTCCATTTCGCAGTGATGGCCATCGAAGCCAGCGCGAAAAAGGAAAAGATTAGTGGGAAAGAAATGCACGACAGGCTAATGCTTCAGGATTTGATTCGCAAACGCCTATTCAGGTATTACGACCAACTTCACACCCAAAGCCTTGAATGGGTGGTGAACGACACCATTGAGACGCTGAACAATTGGGAACAAGAAGCAAAGGAGGAAAACTCATGATTACGTTTTATCACGGTTCAGACATGGAGGTTCAACAGCCCCTAGCAAAAGCCGGTCGTCGAAATCTCGACTTCGGCCAGGGCTTTTATCTCACAAACATCAAGGAACAAGCCGAAGCCTGGGCTGCCATCATCGCAAGCCGGAAAGGTAGAAATGTCAAACCCGTTGTGAGTGTTTTTCGTTTCGACGAGGAACACGCGAGATTGGACGGCGTCCGATACAAAATCTTTCCATCATACGATCTTGATTGGCTGAACTTTGTGGTGGATTGCCGGCGTGGCAAAGACTATTCATCGGAATACGATGTTATCGAGGGCGGCGTGGCCAACGACAACGTCATCGACACAGTTGAAGACTATGAAAAGGGAATCATAACCGCAGAACAGGCTTTGGGCCAACTACAATACAAAAAAGTGAACCATCAACTTTGTATCCTCAGCCAGTCCGTCATTGACCATTATCTACAGTTTATAGAGAGTTATTCACCTAACTTGGAGGATGAAGAATGAGAGACACCGTACTTTGGCGCAAACAAAGCCACATCATCATGATGCTTGCCGAGACACTGCAAATTGACGCCGAGCGGGCGTTGGATCTGTTTTATTCCACCAACACCTACCAACAACTCTCCGACCCAAAATACGGGCTTCAGCTGATGAGCGATCAATATATTCTGGACGACATCATGTTGGAAATCCAACAATAACAGCATATCCAATTCCCCTTCAGACAACCCATCAGACAACCCATCAGACAACCTTTTAGATAACCTCTCACACCAATCACCTAAAGGAATGTACGCTGTCACTGCCTCTTCCCTTTGCTTTCTGGCGCTCCACCACGAGATTTCTTATTTGCCAACCCATAATACCCATTGCCGCACAAAACAAACCTCTCCTTGTCGCTGCCCAAGCTCGACGTGACACTCCCCTTGTTGGTATAAGGAAAAGCTGGCAACACCTTCTCCATGATCTCATTGATGTGCATAGGGGCCTTGGATTTCTTCAAAATATCGACCACCAATTCCCTGATGCTTCCTCGATACACATTGTCCCATTCGGCCAAGGTGTATCTCGACGACTTCCCGATGGGCACTATTGCCTCCGACCGCAACACCTTCCCTCTGACGTGTTCAAAGCCCTTGTGCTCGACCTCTGGACATCTCTTGATCAGTTCAGCATACAGCTCCTTAATGCTCATCGGCCTGCCTTTGCCTCGCAGAATCTCGGTAAGCTCATAAACCACATCAACCCCATTGGGAGGCAAAACAACGTTCCCAGTTTCGTCAACAGGCAATCCGAACGCCTTGGCGATGATAACCGGCAAGGCCTCCATGTAAACGCCTTTCTTGTCATCAGGCACATCGCTCAGCAAATCGTCAAGCCGGACAAAACCAATCTCAGCCCTTATCCGCCTGCTTTGTCTGCCTACCTCACCACAAACCTTATTAATGACACTGACATTCAAACGATTATTGACAAGGAAACGCAAATCATTCACTTTCGCAGTTTTCATCGGGAACCCCTCGGCACATACCAACGCGAACGATTCGAAAGGAACATCCACTTTCTCGCGATCAACAACATTCAAAAACAAATCATCTACTTCTGAGACAACCAGAGTGTTACCAAGCTGGTAATGCATCCATCCCTTGTCTTTGAACAAGTCTTTAGGTGCCAATACCATCAGTTGCCTGACACGCTCCCTGCTACACTCCATCTCCTTTCCAATTTCAGCCAGGTTCTTTGGGCATCCGTCACAAAGTCCCGTCGCCATCGCAAAAATCCGTTCCACTCTTTCTTTCGTAGTCGCAAGACGCTCCCTTAACAAGAAGAACATGGGATAATACCCGTATTGCCGGTAAAAATCAGCCACAGAACCGACTTGCTCCCCCGTCAGATAACAGTACTTGTTAGCGACAACCGTGTTGCCTAACTCGTCCCCACCGATACTTTCGTACCAATAAAGAGTCTCTTTCAGCTCAGCCAAAAACAAGAAAATCGTCCTGTAGGTAGGCCCCCATGACCGTATCTCAAGCAACTTGTTTCTCACTTCACCTTCCGAGAGTTGCATCATCGCCACAGCCCTCGAATAATTGGGAATCAAATGCTGTCGCACACTTGCTGCAGCATTGACAAGCTGGTCGGCTCGTTCACTAAAGTCCTCCAAAAGGGCTTTTCTCCTAACCCTCAAATCTGGGTCTTTGGCTTCAAGTTCCGCTGCAAAATCATCGTCGCAGAACCATAACACCGCCCGAGCCATGACAGCCAACTCGTAGGTATAGGTGTCATCCAACTCAGCTTTCTGGAGCGAGGAATGAATTTCCGAAAGCAACTGGTAGCAATAGTGCTTCAGTTCCAAACTGCAAAGGTTATTGAACCTCACATCCAAGTCATTTAAGCTACGGAAGAAAAAAGAATAAAACGCCTTGCAGTCGCCGAAGGTGTCGTAAAACCGTCTTATACAATCCAAGGAGAAGTCAAGCAGCGTTCTTTTGTATTGGGCCACAATGATGTCCTTTAACGACTTGGGCAAATCTTCATACCTGTCTAACTTCTCTATGAGTTGCACGGCATGTTTATAATTGACCAGCCCAATGACCCCCTCAAACTCCTTGATGGTGTAAGGCCCGCAATTGCGCAGCTTTCTCAATCCATCTTCGTAATGCCATTGAATAAGATCGCCTACCGTGCCAATGTCAGCAGCCTTGCATATATTGAAGGCCCTGGCCGAAATCATCCCCAGCTCATAGTACCTTTCAATCGGTGTCCTTAGTATCGCCCTTATGTCTTTTCTATCCTTAATCATTCTCTTACGAGTACCCTTGTCGTTTTCGTGCACAAAACTACCCAATCCCGCCGATATGCTCCAAATAATATTGCAGGAATTATGCTTTTCAGGTCTCTAAAGCACGTTCAATGTAATCTGGCTATTTCCACTAAATCTTTGCTTGTAATTCCCAACACGATGTTTCTAATACTTCCTCGAATAACCATGGATCTTTTTTTTATCATTTTCTTTTGAATCTTTTCTGACTCCATAGATATTTCAACCAAAGCATTCAACTCTTCTGGTTTATACAAATGAACAACATCTTCGAGTGTTACCTTTTTAATATAGCTTTTTTTTGAAACGGGTGTCCTTTTAGCATTTAAAAGAACAGTCTTTTTGATTTTTTTAATTCTTGGCATCGTTGTATATTGAGCTAATCTTTAATTTGTTCTTGAATCTCTATCATTTTATAAATAACTCCAGAAACATATTCATGGAAAACAATATCTAATGATTCATCGTCTTCCGTACGAAACATATCAGGATCTTCAGCATCTACACATATAAAACCACGTATCTTTTCTTTACTTGGATTAACAAGAGGTAAAATTGGAGAAACGAAAATGCTTTTGTACGGCACCCCTTTAATCCCTCCAGCCTTGTGTAATCTAGTACAATCATATTTCCCTTCTATTATCTTTTTGTGAACATCGTTTTCAATGTATGGTTTCACATCCCCCTTTTTATACGCATCTATTATTTCCTTATAAGGCGTGTTTTCCTCAAGAGGATAAGGGGATTTGATAAATTCATGTTTTCTTCCTTGACTTAAAGGTGAAGTATCCCTACATACTTCACGAATGTTTTCCATACTATCTATTTCTTTTAGTGATATTGAATACTTATCGTACGAATCACCACCTTTTTGGACATAATAATCACGGACAATATTGCATATACTTTCAAGATTAGAGAAATAGTCCTTTTTTTTCCTCTTTTCTTCTTCTTTTGATAAATAACCATCGACAAGTTTCCTAACTCTCATGAAAAGAAGAGGCGTGACTTTTCTTTTATGTTCTGCCAACTTCTTTATTTCCTTCTTTCGTTCTGGCTCAAAAACAGTTCGCTCTAAAACAAAAAGCAATATCCATGGAACAAAACACATCAAAACTCTCCAAAGGATAGGAATAGGTGTGAAAGCCACCCCAAAAGATATGGAACTGGCAATGATAGGTTTTAAACACATGGCCAGAAAGTCTTTTGCTACAGTCGATACCTTTTCTTTAATACTATTACTCATTATAATGACATAATTAATAAACAGACTGAATCAAATTGAATACTGTTTTCTTTGGTTTATTTAACAACAGTTATCCGTTTCGTTTGAGAAATCCCCTTTGCATCGGTTATGAACAGCAAATAAACTCCTTCTGGCAAACCACTAACATTGATTTCATTCGTGCTTTGCACCATCTTAACCCTCTGCCCGAGGGCATTGTACACCTCCACTTCGGCAATTTCAATACCTTCAATTACAACTCTATCCCTTACCGGATTGGGATAAAGGGCTATTTCAGAATCCTTGTTTTCCTCAACGGCATCATAGGGATAGGTGCATGTGTTGTATTCAGGGTTCTGCCAAACGAGTTCCCCATTTTGATGGAAGCATAATAGGCAGTGCCAACCGTCAAAAACATTGAAGTATCCTGTCCAAAGCAATCCATAATCGCTGCCTATGCCTTCAACCCATGTTTCCTTGGCGCGAGGGTTTCCCAAACCGTCATATTCCAATCCAAACCAAAACTTTCTCCTGTCAACATCGCCAATCTGTACCACACTAATGGAATCAAGAACCATTTCCTCAGCGAAATCCCCAATTCTCAAGGTATCGCCAACACTGGCAGTGAAGTCATAGAGCAATGTCTCTGAATGAGCAATTGAATACCGTTTCCACACCTTTCCTTCCTCTTCTCTAAGTAATGTGTAAAAGATAGGGTAACTATCATTCACAGTGCCCATGATTTTCATATATCGAACATCTTCAATGAGCGTGTCCCCTGAACACCAATTGACATAGTTGTTAATCTGCCAAACGCTGGTCTCGAAAGTGTGCCACTCGTTTCCTTTCTGGGCGATAGGTAAATACTCTTGCGCTTGCATCGTCACTCCGCCCGCCATCAGCAGGAGCACAAGTAGAAAGTAAATTCTTGTTGCTTTCATAGTTTTATTTTTTTTCATTATTACGTCTATCAAGCCGCCCCCTCCCTCTTTATGTTAACTAAAGGGGGAAGGGGCGACTGTTTTTCGATTATTTGCTATTTGCTTTGTTTACAATAAATTTAGCATTAGTAACAGAACGTCCATTAACTATAGCATTAATGAAATACAGACCGTTGGTCAAATGCTTTACATTGATAGATACTGTTTTGCTTTGCACAAATACTTCATCAACTTTTGCACCAGTCATATTATATATCTCTAAAACCCCGTCATTTATTGCGTTTGAAAACTCAATGTTGAGGACTTCCGAAACCGGGTTAGGGAACACCTCCATATTTAAATGCAGAGTGTTATCGATTTCATCAACGCTAAATCTTTCTGCCTCCTGCTGACTACTGGCACATAACGGAATATTAGCAGAAGAAACGCCCACAGATGACCATGCAGAAATAACCTTGCTCCTTTCGTCGCTACATCTTCCGAACAGATTCTCAGCGGCAAAAACCGAGGCAAACAATGCATCATGATAGTTGGAGGTAGGTGTCAAATACAAATGAAGCATATAATAGGCAACAAGCCCCGCCTTGTCTGGTCCAATGGTTTGTGAAAGGTTATAAAACCATTTGTTCTGAACACCAGAATTAATATGTACACCTCCATTATCGTAACCGCTTTGAGGATCCACCCAGTACTGTCCCTGATAGTGATCAGGCTGCGAATAAAGGTGGGGATCCGACATGCTTCTGATAGTAATAGCATCCTCACCTAAAGTCCAGTTCCAACTTCTCCCATGATTCGTCCTAATAAATCTTTCCGCCAATGTTCCAAAAATATCGGCAAAAGATTCATTCAAAGCGCCGCTCTCACCATGATATTCCAAATCTGCACTTAAAGCTACCAGTCTATGAGTTAGTTCATGCCCAATTACGTCTATAGTTGATAACCAGTGATTATAATAGTCGCCCACTATAATCGTATTCGAAGAGTGAGAGTAGTAAGCGTTATTAAGACCAGGAATACCTGCATTAATATAAGTATCTACAGAAATGGTATTATTGAGATATTTTGTCCAATAAAAATCCGCTAATTGCCCAATAATCCAATGCGCCGTTGTTGCAGGTGCCTCCGAAGTGACTGTCCAGTCATTGGTCGTACTAAAAATGGCGTTTCCATTCAACACAGTTTTGTTTCCTTTTGAGTTTTTAAGAGTCCATAAACTAGATGACACCCTGTATGTTTCCATTTCGTTCACAATGTACCCGTCATAAAGCGTTTGCACATTGCCTTTATCAAAATCATTCCTCGTAACGTCAGCTACATCAAAAATCTCACCAGTTTTCGCATTTACCAAAACACGATATTCTGCCGTTGTCGTATTTATAAGGAATCTCCACACAAAACGGATGTTATTTGATGTAAATTCATCACCAAATTTTCGTGCCAAACATAGTTTTCCTTTCGGCAAAAAACGGTTATAACAAATCGAATCAAAGTTTCCATTGGCATCCTTACAAAAGCCATCCATTAGGACTGAATCTTGCCAAATGAAGTTTCCTGTCACTGCACCCAATGCCACATTTAGTGCTGCTGATTGTGAAATGGGTTCTGATGTGTCTATATTCAGATTTCCCACCAAGTTTCCAGTGACAACAGTAATGGTGTCCGACATATCAAAAGTTACAATTACCGAGGATTCCACCTCATAACCATTGTAGTATTGCTGGTACTTTGTACATCTTGTTCTACTGTCAGCCGATTTTTCAATGGCCAATTCATCCAGGAAAGTAACATCTTTGACATCAAGTTCATCGCTTTCACTTAATCCAAATTCCGCCTTGCAAATCGGAACGAAATCTTTTACAGTCAAAACCGGGGCTCCCTCCTCATTCTCAAAATAGTACCAATGTGGAGAAATCTCATGTTTTACAATCGAAGGTTGTTCCTGTCCATGTACAGCATTTGATACTAGTAACATCGTTACAACAACGGCGAACGCCGCCTTTTTAAATACATTTGTTTTCATTTTACAACAATTTTAAGTTTAACAATCTGTTTGATTAACTTTAATTTTTGTATTTAGTTAATTTGTGTTTTTCTTTATTTATCACCCCGTCAACACCTCAAACCAACTCTTTTCCTTAACCACCACCCTCACTTTCCAAAAATAGATCAGAGAAACTAATCAGTTCTACAAACCCTATCATCCAATAAAACTCCTTCGTTAGCACGAAATCCCGTTAGAACGCACACCGAAAAACTCCTATTCCTTCACAAATCTCCCCCCAATCAAATCTCCATCCTCACTATACACCCGATAACCATACACCCCCGCCTTAAGCCCCGAAACCTCCACAGTAAGCACATTCCCCTCGCCCCGGATAAACCTATCCAGGCATGGACGGCCAAGGGCATCCGTAATGCTGATGCGGTAGCCGTCAATGTTTTCCACTCCGCTAAGGTCAATATTCAGAACATCCTTTGCCGGATTAGGATATGCCTTGCCTTGAATCTCCATCACAGGCATCTCCTTGACCGAGGTAGTTATGGGGTTCATCTCTTCGCGGTTCAGTTTCAGAACCTTACTTGCACAATAAGGGCCCAACATATTAGCCCCTCCGTCCATAACCAAGAGGCAGCCTCCGTCATCGTAAGGCAGAACAAACATGGCACCGTAATTTAGGTATTCCGCTTCATCAAAAAACCGACCGCCAAGGATTTCCATGTCTCGGTCAAAAAGACACAGACCTGTTTGCATGTCGCCCCCAAGCTCATACCAAGTGTAATAACAACCATACATCGTAGTGTCGTTCACGGTAGCCATGCTTTTACCCATGCATTGTTCCTCTTTTCTGTTTTCCTTGTGATGAAAATTGGTGACAAAACGGTTTACTATACCATTGCCGCGCTCTTTGCTTCCACCCAAATCGAGGTCGGCAAGGCAGAGATGATACTCGTCAATGCCATCATCTTCACATCTGGTACAAAAAACCAACATGCTGTTGTCCGAAAGAAGATAATCCGAATAGCCTTTGTTGCCCACGGCGAAAATATATGTGGCTGTTCCGTATCGATAGGCTTTTTTATACTGGAAGTTTTCATCATAGAACGCAGCCCCCATCCCTCCGTGGTCGCAAAGGAATATATAACCATCTTCCAACGGGTTTTTGAAAATCTTATAGCACTTGAAATCATGCATCTGGAAAATAGGGTCGTTATAAACATAGTTTTCGGGCTTTTCATAGCGGCAAGCTAATGTGTCGGCGTTTTCATTGAACCTGTACATATAGGGGAAACTCCAATACAACCTTTCATACCATTCACCGCAAGCCACCACGTTTCCGTCGTCTTCAACTAACAGGCAGGGACTACTTATCAATTCCAAAGTGTCTTGGGTGTAAACCTGGGCCTCCAATATGTCAAGATTGTCATTAAGAACAATTGCCCACAGTTCGTTCCCCCCAAAATTGATCATCGTCGTGTCCTGAATCCTTGTCGCCACCGTGAAATAGTTACCGTTCTTCAGTTGTACAACATCATAGAAAAACAGCATTTTTGGCAAGTCCTCGTTGACATGTCTTTCATAACTGCCGTCTGGATGAACCTTAATAA
>JAEEGF010372421.1_pt1 | contig 10929 bp, 8 predicted proteins | sample 9134171 | NCBI WGS metagenome assembly JAEEGF01 (sample SAMN16246542, study PRJNA631951) | gut metagenome | biome: gut microbiome; feature: rumen; material: AP-attached | host: Bos | place: Iran: Karaj | collected 2018-10
CCGCCAGAAGTCTAAGCTTGGAGAACTGAACCAAGACGAAGTCAGAGAACTGGCGAGAAAATTCGGTCTGGCGGTCGCCGAAAAACATGACAGCCAGGACTTCTAAAGTGGCGAAATCAGCGAACTGCTCCAGCAGCCTGATCGCGAGGGCGACATCGTCGAGGAGGGCACCGGACGCATTCTCGGTCATCACACTGGTTACTGGAAATACACCATCGGCCAGCGCAAGGGACTCGGTGTCGCCTCCACCGCTCCGCTTTATGTCGTAGGCATCGACCCCTGCCACAACCGCGTGACTCTTGGACACGCCGAGGCGGTACGCCACCACCACCTCACCGCCGAAAACTTCAACTGGGTCTCCATAGAGGCGCCGACCGCTCCGTTGGAGTGCCAGGTCAAAGTCCGCTCCGTCCAGACACCCGTCGCCTGTTCCCTCGAACCACTGTCCGACGGATGCTATACTGCGCACTTCCCCGACGGCATCTACGCCGTCGCCCCTGGGCAGGCCGCCGTCTTTTATCAGGGCGACCTCCTGCTCGGCGGAGGCTTCATTCGGGATGCGGCACCGTAGCTGTGGCATGCATCATGCCCAACTGGTAAAAGCATTCTGGAAAGCAACGGCGCCACCGAAAATACATACGTAATAAGGAACTATATCATGCCATACTTGCATGGATTATCCCCTGACACCGCACGGGAAGCCCGCGCCGCACATGCGGCGGGACATCTCGTGATGGACTGGCTTCTCGACCGCCCAGCCACGACTTGCGTCCTCCAGGACACTGACGGCTCCTCCCCGGCCTCACTTCCACCGAAAACCGCCATTCTCTACCAGCGTCTTCTGGGCGCCCTTGCAGGAATCGCCGCCGAGGGAAATCGCGAGGTCATCGCAGACCTCTTTGACAACTTCGACAATCCAGACTATTTCTCTCGGCAATCCGATGCATACACGCTCGCACGGACGGCTACGATGATCGATGAACGGGAACGGCGAGACATCCTCGTCGGATGCCTCATCGTCGCCTCTGAACTCTTCCAGAGCTTCGACTCCGCACTACAACAGACCAAGACGCTTCTTCTCCGTGACAGTGCCGTCCATTCCGAAACCGCCCAGACTTTTCGCAGGGACTGGGATCGGGTTTTCCAGCTGGAGGAGCGCCCCAAATCCGATGTAATCTACCGCGCACTTGCCAAACAGTTTGCCTGGGACCTCCCTGCGGATTGTTTCATCGGCTGGGACTTCCATCCAGTCCGTCCCAAGTCACGTAAAACTTTTTTGGGACTCTGAGTAGGGAATTGCAAAATCACCGTCCAGCCGCCAGAGTTCCGGTAGCAAGGGGCGCACAGGTGCCGCGACGACAGGTGGGATGAGAGTTTTGCAATTGCAACCTGAATCCATGAAAAATCCCGTTCTGCGTGATTGAAATTCGGCGTTCAGGGGTTACATTATAGAGTTGTCATTTGCTCTTGCTTTTATTCACCAACCATCACAACGAGGTAATTTAACATGGGTTCCGTCAAAAAGAAGCGCCGCAAGAAGATCGCGAAGCACAAGCGCGACAAGATCCGCAAGGCTCTGCGTCACAAGAACAAGTAGTAATACTTCTGGTCTTTCTCCACTCTTTGACGGGTGGGCTTGAGCGGCCAATGCCGGGGGCTTCCCCTCCGGCGGAATTTTTGCGCACCGTGCCTGCGTTCGTTTGGCTCGGTGCGTATTTTTGTACGCGAGGGCGCGGGCGCACGAGCGCGTCATAAAATCACTCAATTTGTTATGCCGGAAACATATAAGCTAATTTTAATTGATATTCTTTTGGGCTTCGCCATGATTTGTTGCCTGGGCGACGAGCCGTCAATCCTCACCGACTGGGGACGAACTTATACGGACTGGCAGAACACGATGTATGCCATTGTGGAGCTGGGCAATCGGGAAACGCCGGCATTCTCGCCTCAGACCGCTCAAGAAACCGAGGGATATGCGGCCTACCTCAAGGCGATGTACTTGACCGCCGAAGGAAATCCAGCAGCCGAAGCGGCGCCGGAAGTCGTGGTGCCGCTTTTGACACAGGCCATCGACGCCTTCCCCGAGCTTCCCCAGCCCGTCCTTGCGCTGTCCGCCTACCGCAACGGCTTGCGTCAGGGCAAGGAGTTGATCGCGGACCTTGCGCCCCTTGCCGAACGCCATCCCGACTCCGTGCGCATTCTCCAAAATTATGCAGCGGCGCTGTTGGACGAGAATCAATTTGACCAGGCTGAGCCGATATTGGATCGCCTGACGGAACTGGCGCCACGAAATGGTCTGACACTGATGATGAAAGGCAATAGCCTCCTTCAGCAAGAACGCTATGAAGAACTTCGGCACGTCATCCAGAAGATTGACGAGTTGCCGGAAAGCGAATACTCCGCCGACCATGTGATTCTCCAATTGCGGTTTTATGCAGGCATCGATGATCATCCCCAGGCAATCCGTTATGCTGAACGCTTGGTCGAGCTGCCCGAAGTCTATTCGCATATACGCTTTGCGCACCTGATTCCGCCGCTCCTGAATCCTTTGAAAGCATGGGAGTTACAGCGCCGTTTTTCATCGACATTCTGGCACTTGAACGCCGAAAAAGTGAACGCAACGACGCTGAAGCGTCTCTGCGATGCACGATTGGAGGCGGACTTCCAGACTCAGAATTACGAGGATCTTGCAGTCTGCCTGGAACAGATGCTCCAAGTGCCAAATCTCCCATACGAGGTACTAGTGCATTTCACCGATGTCATGGGGAACACCCCGATGCGGGATTCCGAAATGCACCTTGATGCCGACCAGATTCTCCAGATCGACGCACGTGCCCACGAGGCGCGGATGCTCCGCCGTCCCCAAGACCCCGAACCCCGTCGAGCCCTGGTTCTTCTCTATTTCCTGCTGAATGCGCCTCAGAAGGCGCTGACCATCCAAAACACCATTCCGGGCCTTCAGGCAAATGACCAGCTTTTCAAGGCACGAATCCTCGCTAGCATGAAACGCTACGATGAGGCGCTGGCCATTTACCAGCAATTCGAGAGCCACCGGCAAGCCCGCAATTCTGCGTACTACTTGCAGTATGGCTGCACCGCCGAAGAAAATGGAGAGACCGAGCGTGCCCTTCGGGTATTGCGCCAAGGCGTGAAATACTTCCCCAACGACGCATCGTTGGCAAATTCCCTGGGTTATATTTTAGCTGACCACCACCAGGACATGGATGAGGCAAAAGAACTCATCGAACGCGCCATCCAGGCCGAGCCGGACAATCCCGCATACCTCGACAGCCTTGCGTGGGTCCATTACCGCCAAGGCAACCTCGGGCTGGCCATCGAATATATGGCCAAATGCCTGCAGGTCATGGACATCCCTGCCCATGACTTGGATCAGGAGATCCGCGAACACCTTCAGACCATCCTCCAGGACGCCGGTTATTCGCTCCTGGCGGAGTTCTTCGACTTGCACGCCGAAACCAAGTGACGTCATGGAAACAACGCACGACACCACCACAGTCGCCAATGGCGCCAGCGCACGCATGGAACGCTGGAAGCAGCAACTCCTCGACCTCTCTCTGCGCAACCACTTGCTGAATCTGCGCGACGGTCTTCAGGCCGTCCAATTCCAGGGGATGTCATTGCACGAGGCGGAGGACCGTCTCCAAAGCGGCACCACCTTTGTTCTAGACTCGTTGGAAAACCTGCTTGGTCCCGAAGACTTCCAGGCCACCGGAAAACTCCCCTCCGCCGAACGCCAGAAAATCTACACCGAGGCGATTGACAAAGCGAAGCAGGCCGCCACCCTCTATTCGGAACGTCCCGCCAAGGAACTCAGCCGAAAATTGCTGGAACTTCTGCGCAAGGGGCGGCTCGACCAGGAGGAAGGCGACGTCCACACCATCTTCGCCGCCTTCGGCGCATTGGCGTGGAAGCCCAAAGGCGACAAGGTGCGACGCTATGCCCCGCTGGTGCTGGAACCCGTCACCCTCGCCCGCAAATCCGTGCAGGCCGGATTCACCATCACCCGGTATGACGACGACACCATCTTCAATCAAACCCTCGTCGAACTCCTCAAACGCGACTTCCAGGTCAAATTGCCACAGTGGGAGGAACTGCCCGCAGACGAACACGGCGTGAATCTCAAGGAAGTCTTCGACCAGGTGCGGCAAGCCGTGGCAGGGCTTCCGGAATGCGAAGTCATTGAGACACTTTATGTCGCCCGGCTTTCTTTCTCTAAGTTCTTAATGTGGAATGACTTGAATAATCGTTCCGCAGAATTGGAAAAACAGCCGCTGGTCCACCATCTGGTACAAGGACTCTCCGGAGTCTATGACGACCAAATCGAAGTCTTCCCGCCCGAAGAGGTCGAATCCCATGCCGAACTGGACAAGCTCTGCTGCCCGCTGGCGGCGGACGCCTCTCAGTTGACCGCGATCCTCTACTCCGCCTTGGGCAAGACCTTCGTATTGCACGGACCGCCCGGCACCGGCAAATCCCAGTCCATCGCGAATCTCATCTGCCACAACCTCACTTTGGGACGACGTGTGCTCTTCGTCTCTGAAAAGAAGGCCGCGCTAGAAGTCGTGCAGAACCGCTTGAACAAATTGGGGATGAAGCCCTTCTGCCTGGAATTGCATTCCAACAAGGCGGGTAAGTCAGAGGTGCTCGCACAGTTCCGTGAGGCTCTCGACCTGGCAACCGCCCCCGAACCGCAGAACTGGCAGACACTGGTCAAGGACCTCTCCGCACAGCGCGACGCCCTCAACGGATACATCCGCCTGCTCCACCACAGATACCCCAACGGCATCTCCGCATTCCAATGCCTCGCGGAAACCCTCGAACCCGGCCCCGAAGCCCAAATCGCATGGGAATGCGACAACCTCCTCGCACAGACCGCCGAAGAGCGTGCACAACTCGACGAGGCACTCAAGGCCGCACAGGACGGATTCGCCGCCGTCACCCCAGAACTCTGCCACAAGCTCCGACTCTTTGCAACAAGGCTTGACTGGACAAAACTGGACAATTCTAGACTCCAAACGACAATTTTGCACACGCAGGAGTGTACCGACCAACTTCAGGACGCGCTTCAGGGGTTCGACCTCTCGTTGGGCTACGAACAGGCCGCCAGCGACCAGAGGAAACTCGCAATACGCACAACGTTGGCAAGTTGTCTGCCACGCCTCTCCGCCCTGCCCGCAGGGTTGCTATGCAACGAGGCTGCAAATCAGCGGGATGCCCTTCGCACCACGCTTGGCCACGCCAAGCGCTATTGCGAACTGCGTTCAAAACTGTCCTCCTGGATGCCGGACCAACTTTCCGCCGTGCCCGTTGCCGCCACGCAACAAACACTCAAAGCCAACAACGCCAAGTTCTTCGTGGCTCGCTTCTTCGCGAATCGCTCATTGGGCAAAGCGCTGATGCGCTACCGCCAGCCCGTCGCTCCGCGCCCATCCGCCGACGACCTTGCTCGCGACCTCCCGCTCATCCAGGAGTTCCAGACACTCAACTCTCAGCACGCAAATGGCTTCCGACATTTTGGAGAACTTCTTGGCAATCCCAGTTGGCTGGATTCCACGCCGAACTGGAATACCCTGGAGAAACAACTGGAGGATGCCTCGCAAATTGTCGGTGCGCTTATTGAACTGTATGGTCCACAGGATGACGCACAGTTTTCCTCCATCTCGGAATGCCTTCCGGAAGCACTTCCGCGCGCCAACGACTTCATGAATGCGATGTCGGTCTTCAACCAGTCGCTCCAGGAGCTCCAACGGACTTCCGCCATGGAAACATTGCCGACCTTCTCGACCAGTCTGGAGGAATTCGCAGTCTGCCTTGCCGATGCCACCGAGAACCTCGCCTCGCTGCGTGCCTATCGCGTCTGGCGACAGAGCCGTGAAAGCGCCGACGCCGATGGACTGACGCCCTTCTTGGATGCTTTGGAACAGGGCCTCTTCCCTCCCGCCGAACTCCTCGCGGTCTTCCGCCGCAAGCTGGAGGCGGTGATGCTCAAGCAGATTCTCTCCGCCGAACCAACATTGGCAGACTTCATCGGCACCCGCCACGAACACCGCATCGAGCAGTTCTGCAAACTCGACGCAGACTACATGGCACTCTCCGCCAAGCTCGCGGTCGCACGCATCTCCGCGCGACTCCCCGCACGGCGCGGAAGCGAATGTCCCGCCGGCACCGCATTGGGCTTCCTGAAGCGCGAGTGCGAGAAGAAGTCGCGCATCAAGCCGGTCCGCACCATCCTCCAGAATGTCGCGCCCATCCTCGGCAGCCTGAAGCCATGCTTCTTGATGAGCCCGCTCTCCGTGGCGCAGTACCTTCCGCCCGACATGAATGCCTTCGACCTGGTGGTCTTTGACGAGGCCTCACAAATCCCCACCGCCGACGCCATCGGCGCCATCGCCCGCGGAAAACAGTTCATCTGCGTCGGCGACCAGAAGCAGATGCCACCGACACAGTTCTTCCAGAAGACCAACACCGATACGATAGAGGAAGACGACGAGGCCGTCGAAGAGCTCGACAGCATCCTGGACGAATGCCTCACTGCCGGCGTGCACTCCTGCCACCTCAACTGGCACTACCGCTCCCGCCACGAGTCCCTCATCGCCTTCAGCAACCAACACTACTACGACAACAAGCTCAACACCTTCCCCGCCGCCAAAAACTCGCCCTTGCTCGGCGTGCATTTCCAGTTCGTGCCTGACGCGATTCTCGACCGCCGAACCCGCACCAACTCCGCCGAGGCGGATGCCATCGTCGCCTACGTCGCCCAGATGCTCGCAGACCCCGCACAGGCGAAGCGCTCCATCGGCATCGTGACCTTCAACATCGCGCAGTGCGAACTCATCCAGGACCGCTTCGAGCAGTTCCGCGCCGACCATCCACAGTTCGAAGAATACTTCAGCGACGCCCTTCCCGAGCCATTCTTCGTCAAGAATCTTGAGAATGTCCAGGGCGACGAGCGGGATGTGATTCTCTTCTCCGTGGGCTATGCCCCGGACGCAGACGGCAAGCTCTACATGAACTTCGGACCGCTCAATCGCGTGGGTGGCGAGCGACGCCTGAATGTCGCCATCACCCGTGCCAAGCACCGCGTGGTGGTCTTCAGTTCCATCCACGCCACGCAGATCGACCTCTCGCGCACCTCCGCCAAGGGCGCCAGCGACCTGCGCGAATTCCTCGCCTACGCCGAACGCGGCGCCGCCGCGACCGCACCCAAGCTCGCGCAGGACCAGGCCGCCGACACCCTCCAGGAGATCATCGCAAAGTTCCTTGCCTCAAAAGGCTACGAGACCGACCGAAATGTCGGTTGCTCCTCCTTCCGCATCGACCTGGCTGTCAAGCACCCCGAAAAGCCCGGAGAATACCTGCTGGGAATCCTCTGCGACGGGCAGCGCTCCGCCCGCGACTACACCTGCCGCGACCGCGAAAGCACCCGCACCGGTGTCCTCAAAGGTCTCGGCTGGCATCTCGCCCACGCTTGGTCCACCGAATGGCGACTCGACCGCCCCGCCGCCGAACAGGCGCTCCTGGATGCACTAGAACAGGCGATAAATCCCAGCAGTTCTAACAGTTCCAGCAGTTCCAGCCAATCCAGTAAGCCTAGCCAGCCTAGTCCTGCTAATCAGCCTAGCCAGCCCACCCCTGCACCTTGTACCTTGTACCCTGCCCCCTCTCCCCTCAAGACCAAGTGCCCACTGGAGGAGTTCGGCGTTAGCACGCGTTGCCATACTGAATTGGTACGACAGGTCAAGGAGGTTATCGCAGCCGAGGGACCCGTTACCCACGCTTTGCTTGCGAGACGACTCCGTTCCGCATGGAAAATCGCCCGAAACACCCCAAAGGTACAGGATGCCATCCAGTCTGCCATCGAAGTCGCCAAGCCCTGCACCACCACCGATGCCTCCGGCAATTCGGTCTATTGGCCGGAAGGCATTAATCCGCAGGAGTATCGAGATTTCCGCGTGCCCGCCAACACCGAAGAACGCCGTGCCTTTGACGAAATCCCCGACGTCGAAATCCGCAACGCGGCACAAAGTATCCTGCGTGACTTCCCCGATGCCACGCAGGACATTGTCGCCCGCGAGACCGCCCGCCTCTTCGGCTTCCCTTCCTGTACCCCAGCCCTCCGCAAGCGCTTCGACCTGGTTTTCCAACAAATTTGAATACTTTAGCCAAACAACTGACTCCAAGCATCTTCTGGGATGTGGATATCAATGAAGTTGACGATGAACTTCATCGTCGCTTTATCATTCAGCGTGTTCTGGAACGTGGAACTTTGGAGGATTTCCATCGAACCCGTGACCATTACACCCTGGCGGTAATGGTATCCGAAGCACAGCAGATGCGTTATTTGGAACCTAAGGCGCTCTCCTTCATCGCCTGTCTTGGAGACGTGCCCGAGGAGAATTTCCGATGCTACACACTGAAACACTCGACTCAAAAACACTGGAGCTGCTGAAACGAATTCAGGCACTGCCATTCCTGCGGCAAATGCGTCTGGTCAGTGGCACAGGTCTTGCATTGCAGCTCGGGCATCGCATCTCTGTAGATCTGAATCTTTTCGGTCAATGGTCTCCTGCCGAGTTGCTTGCTGATGAATTGAAAAAATGCGGGACGGTTATCCGAAATGGAGCACAAGAAAAACTACAATTCTTCCAAATCAATGGAGTCAAAGTGGATTGCGTGATGTATGAATACCCGTGGCTGGATCCTGCCATTGAAGAAGACGGGCTTCGCCTCGCTAGCATCAGCGACATCGCCGCAATGAAAATCAATGCTATTACCAACCGCGGCTCTCGAAAGGATTTCGTGGATTTGTTTTTCATTATGAAAAGTCACTCATTGAAAGAGATTTTGACATGGTTTCTTGCAAAGTATGGTGATGTCAATCCTGCTATGGCCATTCGTAGTCTGACCTACTTTGTCGATGCCGAACTGCAACCAATGCCCAAAATGCTTGCGCCGCTTGATTGGGAAGGCGTCAAGCAGACAATCAAACGACAAGTCCAGGCTTTTTGCCGATAACGTCCTTTTCATTTCCAAGCATGACTGGTTTATTCATTACATTTGAAGGTCTGGACAAGGCCGGCAAGACCACCCAGATCGCACGGCTGGCCCAACGGCTGGAACGCCTCGGCTACACCGTGACCGCCACCCGCGAACCCGGCGGTACCACGCTCTGCGAGGAGATCCGCCAGCTCCTGATGAAAAAGCAATCCGAGCGGCTGGTGGATGAGGCGGAGTTGCTGCTCTTCTCCGCTAGCCGCGCACAACTTCTGCGTGAGCGCCTCTGGCCGGAACTGGATGCAGGACATATCGTGCTTTGCGACCGTTTCGCGGACTCCACCACCGCCTACCAGGGCTACGCACGCGGCATGGACCTGGAGTTCATCCGGCAGCTCAACGCCTACGCCGTCGGAAACCGCTGGCCCGACCTGACCATCTTTCTCGACCTCACGGTGGAGGAGAGCTTCAAACGTCTCGGAAAGGTCCTTGACACCACACAGGCGGAGGTGGATCGCTTCGAAATCGAAAGCCGTAACTTCTACGAGAAGGTCCGCAAGGGTTTCCTGGAACTGGCCGCCGGGCACCCCGAACGCATTGTGACGCTCGATGCCACGCACTCCGTGGAAGAACTTGACGAGCAGATCTGGAAAATCGTCCAGAAACGCCTCCCGCGCCTTGAATCATGAGCACCACCACTTGGTCATCTGAATTTCCGCAAGCCGCACATGCGCTGGCCAAGGCGAAACTTCATGGCCGCACCGGCCAGGCGTATCTGCTGATTGGCGACTCGACTGAACAGCTGGAGCGCTTCGCCCTCGGCTGGGCGCAGACCGCCGCCTGCACCTCCCCGCAGCCCGACGGCATGCCCTGCGGACACTGCCGAAACTGCACGCTCCTGCAGGATGGAAACTACTCCGAACTGGTACGCCTGGCTCCGGAGTCCAAGTCACGAATCATCCCTGTGGACGCGATGCACGAGTTCGAACGCAAGATTATTCTCGCAGTTCCAGAGGGCATGCTGAAGATCGGTTTAATCGTGGAGGCGGACTGCATGAAAACAGAAGCCGCCAACGCCTTCCTCAAGACTCTCGAAGAGCCGCCGCGCGACGTGATGCTGCTACTTCTCACCACGCGCCCGCAGCTGCTCCTGCCTACGATTCACTCCCGCTGCCAGAAGGTTCTTTTACTCAACAATAAGTTCAACTATAACAACTTGGTTCCCAAGGAATACCTGGAGACTTTGGCGACTTTGCACCGCAATGCCGGCACCCGCGTCGCACTGCGTGCCATTAGCGCCCTCCAGGAGCTCTTTGGAGGACTCCAGGCAAAGGCGGAAGAGACCGTCAAGGCAAACTGGGATCCACAGTGGGACGACCTGGCCGCCGAGGACAAGTCCCTTCGCAAGCAGGTTGAGGAACAGAAGAAGAATAAGATTGCCACAGAGTACCTGCGGCTTCGCGAAGCCTATCTGAACACGCTCCAGGCGTGGTTCCAGCAGCGCTACCTCGTGGCCGTCGGCGTCCCCGAAACATCCTTGCCCCAGCCGGAGTTCCTCCCGTACGCCCAAGGCGCCGCGCCTACCCGCGAGGAGGCCGAGGAAGACAACGAAACCGTACGGACCTTCATCCGCGCCTTGAAGGCCAATGTCCCCGAAGAACTCGACCTTGCCGCCTTCGCCCTGCAAATCTGTCGAAAAGGATAAACTCTGCCGCAGTGCGGCCGTTCCGTGCCCGCGCATTTTGCGCGGGTTCCCCGGTTCTCGCTCGTGTGCGAGCGAGCGCCCCGTCACTTCAGCCGGCGAAAGGCACCTGGCGTGATATGATGGATGGCGCGAAAGACAGCAGTGAAGTGGCTGTGGGAGCTGAAGCCGCAGCGGCCGGCAATCTCCTTGACGGTCAAGTCCGTGTTCCG
>JAEEGF011035317.1_pt1 | contig 10927 bp, 10 predicted proteins | sample 9134171 | NCBI WGS metagenome assembly JAEEGF01 (sample SAMN16246542, study PRJNA631951) | gut metagenome | biome: gut microbiome; feature: rumen; material: AP-attached | host: Bos | place: Iran: Karaj | collected 2018-10
ATAAGTGTTCAGATTTTTATCATCCGAACGATGAGGGAGGTCTTAAGTGGGATGACCCTGACATCGGCATCGAGTGGCCCCTTCAGGAGGGTGTAGAGCTTAATCTTTCAGACAAGGATACAAAATGGGGAGGAATCAGGGAGTACTAATTTGAACTTCGTAATCACTTTAACGAAGAGAGGGGACAGGAATAAGATATTTAATAAATTATCCCTAATCCAGTTGCATGTTTAAGGATATTGGTGAGGTTTTTCCTACACTATGATTTTGAAAACAGGTCAGTTTGTCTTTACCTGTTCCATAAAAACATATCTATTACTTATTATCCTTTAGTTCTCCATCTTCGAAGTAATACTTTCTCCCACAGTCTGGGCAGGTGAACGCATCCATGTCATCAGAAGAAACTCGTAGCACCTGACCACATTCGCAAGTCCATCCAATCTGCTTGTGCCACTTATCGCTACCAATTACGGTGACACCATTTGGAATCGCATAATCATCAAACAAGTTCTGCTCCGGATGCTTATATACTCTCCCTATATCGTTTGAGACAATGGTATGCTTTCCCTTATTTGTCATCGCTATTGCAATCAATTCGCACTCACCACAATCTTTTTTACGAAAACGACCGCCTTTTATCTCTTCTGAGGTAAGCTTTCCTTCATCGACAAGTTTCTGTAAATAATGTGTATCTGTCATCCAGGAATAAAATGCTGTTCTGATACGTTTGTATTCCTTTTTTGCCTCAGGAATACTTTCGAGATCTACGCATTGAATAAGTTTCTGCCCCATTGTCCCGTGAGACAAATTATTGACTATTATAAATGGTTCTTTGATGTCACTATCTGTTTCTATCTTATCTTGCCCCGGCAATAATTCGTCAAGGATTGTTTTTGTGATTACAATTGGTGTTTGATCATAAAAACACTTGTATGCAACCGCATAAATATAATCCTCTATTATATTAATAAATACATTTGTATCAACTAAATAATCCATTATCCTAAATCCTGATCATATCTATATAAAATTGCTTCAGCAGTAGCGTTCCCTATTTTATGTGATGCAAGGAGATCATTAATCTTGTACCTCAAGTTATCGTATGGGGCAGTTCTTCGTTTGTATCTTGGAGAACTATTATCTACACGATAATATGTTTTTTCGTAACAATCAGAAATATGTCCACCAATAGCACTTTCTATTTCAGCCTTTATAGCATTACGCCTTCCTGCCTGTCCTTTTTTATACAACAATCTGCTAAGTGCAAATTCAAAGCTCACACCATATTTATGCGCGAGATAATTTATGTAGTCTGCTAGCTGTTTTCGATTTTTCTTTAGGAATAACTCATTCTTTTGGGCATAATCAAAATCTATTGTTGTGTAATCATTTGGATACAACAGTTCGCCAGCAAAGTCACTTGCCTCTCTCTCCATCATACTTCTGGCAGAATCAATATTCCCATCGTTATCGGAGGTATTCTTTCCTGTATGCATTATCCAATGCCCCAATTCATGCGCCAATGTGAAGTTCTGATGTCCAATTGGTCTGTTATAATTAATGCAGATTGCAACTATATCATCCCCATATCCAATAAAACCAGATACTTCATCTATATCTTCCATAAAAAGAATAATATTATGCTCTGAAAAACAATCATTTTTCATCACAAAATCAAAAAAATCGCCAGGAAACCCTTGGATTCCAAGAAGATTTCTGGCTTTTTTTACGGCAACCTGTATTTTTTCATCATGCGCACTTGTTGTTTTCATCTCTTACATGCCTCGATTATAATTGCAATTTATTTAGCATTGCGTAATCTCTCATATAATCCTGAATAATAGTTTTAACCTTTATGGATTTGGCAGAATCCTTTCCTCTATTCATTGAAGAAATAAGTAAATCTCTGTTTCTAACCTTCTTATCAGTAAAGTATTCTGCATCACAATGAAGCGCACTGCAAATAAGCTCCTTTTCAAAGTCATCCAGCTCTTCAAACGGAATCTGATTATTACAGAGCTTTTTTATCACAGAATTATCAATAAATGCAATTTCTGACAACTCTTCTGCGCTAATATTAAGAATCTCTATTCGCTCTAAAAGTTCTTTTCCAATATAATGCATATTTGATACCCACTTCTTTGCAAATCACATCGCCTACATATAAAGTATCGACAGAATAGTGGATATTAATTATATATGATTTGCATTGAATTCACAAGCACAACATCTTGAGCAGTTCAGCACAATATCTTGAGAGTAAAATTCGTTCGAAAGTGTGGTCAGGCCCCAATGTGGAAAAAATAAAGTCTGCTAAGTTTTTCAGACATTACTTAAATGAAAAAGTAAATTCCAGTTACTGACAAACACCTTAAAATGCGGAATTAATTTCCGTTTTTGCACCTTAACAATTTCATATTTTTGCCATATAATGAGCCCATAAGCACCCAGGTTGATAGTTTTTTGCATGCTAATGGGGCACCTGGAAAATAGTGTGCGAGACTAAATTCCACATGCCTTGTGTGTAAGACTAAATTCTGGTGCAGTGAAATCTGCCTGTGCTAAACTATTTTATTTCAACAGAGCTGGACATAGCATAACTTCATCTGGGAGTATTAGTTCTAGACCCATTGCTTTATGAATCGTATTGTCCAGGAGTAAAAGAGATAGTTCATATGGGCTGTGCCCATTGAGACTGTCTCTTTTTTCGCTATTTATGTGATTCATCATGAGATGAACCTTGTCTTTATCAAGGTCAGCGAAAGAGCTTCCCTTGGGCTTAATATAGCGTATGTATTCGTGGTTTTTTTCGCAGGCACCTTTCTGCCAAAAGCAATAAGGATCGCAGTAGAAGACTATCGTGCTTTCTGAGCCATCACTGAATGTTTCCATCGCTTCGCGAGCAGAAAATTCTGTTCCACCATCAGTAAGTATCACAGGAAACAGCTTCTTAAAAGCATCCTGGCCGAGGGTGTTTTCTAACCACCTGAATACTTTAAGAACACAATCCTGATTCTGATGCTCAAGAAGGAACATAAGCATCAAGTTGCAGTTGCGGAACGTGAAGGTAAGAATCACCCTATTTTCGGTCTTTTTCCCTTCTACGCAGTCCATTTCAACTACGTTTACTTCAGGATGTTCCTTAAGATATTTGAGAAAATCTTCGTAGTTGTGGCCCTTGCGGTATGAGCGATCCCTTGCACTTGCCTGGGTAGCTTTCTTTCTCTTCTTGTATCTGACAGCTCGTCTCAAATCGCTATTACGGACATCAAAGACACTGTAATTGATGTAAGAGTAGAGGGTTCTTCTAGAACATCCCAGCTCTTCTGCGTGGGTAGCGTACACATGGCCTATTGACTGATGCTTATCCTTTATCAGCGGAACAAGTAAGTCATTCATCGCCTGAATGCTCTCAGGAGTCTGGTTTATACCGGCTCTGCAGTCTACAAGGACTCTACGATATTCATCGTGAGCATACTTGGACGAGTAGAACTTTCTTGGCATTAGGCAGTACGTTTTCTTTCCACATCCGTTGCATACATAGGGTGGTTTTTTGAGCTTTTCACACTCAGCAGTTTCATAGCCAGGACATACGTCTATGCATCTGAAATCGGGCTTTTTGCATATCTTACAGAGGCTGCCACACTGGTCATTACACAGACATACTATCTTGCATTCCTTGCGGTGTATGCAAGGTGGATTTGTGTAGCCTGGATCAGGGCGCTCCTTAACCTGAGCGTGTAAACGGACTTCCTTTGAGACTGTTGAAGGATCCTTACCGATTATCCTGGCTATCTCAGCAAAGGATTTGTTTTCGGTCAGACCTTTTTCAATTTCCACACGTTGTTCAAATGTTGTATGTTTCTGATTGCCTTTATTCATCATATTTCTCCAATCTGCACAGGCAGGCAATCAGCTGCCCGAACATTATATAGAGATTTATATGTGAATATCAATATGGCAAATATAAAGCATTTTTGCTTAAGATGCTACGTTGTTTAGAGGGCTCGTTTTGATCCGAGGCCCGCAAAAAACCGCCCATGGGTTCCCGCCTCGGATCAATTCTGCAGAAAAGCACTGCAGAACCACTTACAATGAAAAAACAGCTGAGCAAGGAAAAGGAAGGGTTAATCATTCAATTTGGTAATCCGCTACACATCTTCTAAGATGTATTGGTTTAAGCGTCACTAAAACATTGGTACCGTGTTCTGTTAACACAACAAGTATAAAAGCCCGCATTCGCGGACTTTTTCGGCTAATTCAGGCGGATGAGTTATCTTTATTCCTGCTGAAGCTTCTGGATCAGCTCATAAAGTGCTGCTGCCTTATTGAAATTCTCAGGCAGAAGGTCGTTGACGTCGATGTCCGCATTTGGGGTCAGACCCCATTTAAAATCATTCTGTTCACACCATCTTGAGAACAACGTACAGTATTGCCAGTAGGAGTATTCCTTAAGTCTAGGTTTTCTTAATAATCATAGCATCATCATATAACCGGATTAAAGTGGTATCTACAGCATTCTGAATTAATTCTCTTATAAATGTGTGCTTTCCTTTATATATATTAGTTCCTTCAAATATCTTTATCTTTGCTTGCCGGATTAGACTTGCTGACAGGTGAGGCGATTCCTGTTGTAAGCAACACACATAAAAGTTCTGATTTCATCAGCCTTCTTAAGAAACTTGATGCCAAGTATCCCGAAGGTGACGTCATTAGGATAATATGTGATAATCACTCCGCGCATAAATCAAAAGAGACTCGTAATTATTTGGCTACATGCCCTGAGGGACGTTTTGTATTTGTATTCACCCCTAAGCATGGTTCATGGCTTAATATGATAGAAAGCTTCTTCAGCAAAATGACTAAGCAGATGCTGAAAGGTATCAGAGTCAAATCAAAGCAAGAGCTAGCGGATCGCATATACTTGTACTTCGAAGAGGTTAACAGGGAACCAGTTGTTTATCACTGGACTTATAAAATGGATGAAATAAGTCAGGATGAAGCAATAAATGCAGGTGTTAAATCCAATGAAGGATGTGTCAGTTAATTATTATTTGGTGTACTAGTAAATGATTTTTCAACTTCTTACTAAAGCAAGTCCTCAATTGTACGCACTTGTTATTTATACCAGATTCATGGGATAATCTCCCCAAATACATTGTTGCCTAATTGTGCAATCCGCGTAATCCGTATCATCAATTGCGACATGCTGTCTCGTAAAATAATCTGATGACCAGCTTAGACTAGGTAAGATACCTGTAGAGTGATAGGCACATTCTCTTAATCCTTCGGAAGAACAATCTTCTTTCCTTGAAGAGAAACAATAAGTTCCTCCATATATTTCTTCCCATCTTCAGAATCCAAAAATTCATTATATGTTAACGTCGGATAAATTCCATTTCCCTTCACCAATACAGCTTCCTTTTCACAAAATCTGTTGATTGCACCACCAACAATTCTTGTCTCTTGGGTCAAAAAAGAAATATAGTTTACACCCAAATCTTCACAAATCTTATCAATAGAATGCATTTCCTCTTCAGGATGTTCCTTAATATATTCTTTATACTCTTCAGACAACTGAACCTTTGTAAATATGTTGAAATGATATTTGCAAAAATCAGCATGAATAGCTCTATATACTTCTTCCGTCAGCTTGAGAACATATATACTCTCCTCCGCCGTCGGATCCTCAATAGGTCTCATACTATCATCACCCATCTCTGGGCTCATACTTATATGAGTTGCATCGCAAATAAATGGTGTGAAGATTTTTGAATCAATAGTATATTCTCTTCTATCCTTTATCGGAGTCTCAACCCAAAAGCTTTCATCATCATAATAGAGATTTAGAATGTACAGAGCACCTAATGCATTAAGTAGATTCTCAATTGTTGCTTTCTTAACCGATCTGGTTCTATAATGCTTTACCGCTTGATATGCTTGCTGCCACTGACTGCTACTTGTTCCCCTCTTATGCGATTTATGTAAGGGTGTGAGAACAGCTTTCTCCTGGCTGAAATACATGTTAGGATTTGTTATCTGTAACTTCTTCTTATCAATCCCCCATGTATCAACAAGGAGATTTATGCAATCAGTGTCAAAATAAAGATCTCTTTCATTACCGTCATCATCCAATGGCTTTTCTACACCGCCAAGACGTAGATACAATTCTTTTGAAATTGCTTCTACTTCAATCACACATCTGATTAACAAATCACCTATAGCCAGAGAGTAAACAGTCAATTGCTTATCATCAAAAAATATTGTCTCTGTAAGCTTAACAACATCTTCTTCTATTCTCTTGTATACTGGCAAGAATAAATTCATATAACCTTTACTTTATGATATATTCGAAACTTTATGACACCACGGTTCACTATCATGGTTTTAATTGGCACATAGCGTCCACATTGGAACCGTGTTACTTTGCAATTATCCTAAAGCTATTATATCTCTGATATATTTGTCCCCGATATTATACATTGTCAGGTTCTATCACTACATATCCACAACTCGCACCAAGTCATCCTTATTTACTTCAAATGGCTTCTCATCTTTCTTTTCGTTGCATCTTACACAGAGCGGAACAATATACCATTCCTTTGATTCATTCGGATCAGCCTTGACAACATGCCCACCATGCACTGCATCTTTTATTTTGCATCTTGAGCATTTTATCACATCTGATTCATCATAACCTTTGATTTTCTTCCAATTATTTAATGCACCACCCAGCACTCGTTGATTTCCACTGTGCATATTCTTCACAAGCACGGTATCCTCATGAAGTGAATTTAAAATCTCTACTACTTTGTTCATAGTTCAAGTCCTCCTATAAAAACATATAGGTTATACCCACGATTTGATGAGCCAAATGTTTAAGTCATTATATATTATTATGAAGATTTCCTATTTATGGTTGAATCAAGTTTCCAATGCTTTTCCCTAATAACAATACTTTTACTCTTATCATATTCTGCCTGATAAAAAACCACATCTGAATACTGTCTCCGAATTATCTTGTGAATAATTCTTGTTTTATCATACTCCGATGTATTTATACCAAATATAACCCCCTTCAACGCTTCTTTCTTATATTTTATATTTCTTTTCTCAGGTTTACTATATTCTTTGAGCAAATCAACTAGCGTAATACGGAACTCTTCCTCATGTTTCCAATCTGCAAGCTTTCTATAGTTTTTAGCCTCTAACGCATCCCAATAATTCTCCCGCCAAGATTCTGTATCTTCAATAATACTGTTGAAGCACTCACTTATTCCCGCCGTTCCTGTCAGCCAGTATTTGATTTGCTTAGGAGAAAACCTGCCCAAAGACTCAAAGAAATTCCTTTCAATTGGATCACAATCATACAGAACAGGTTTCAACATGCCCAAATCCGAGAGCATATCAGAATCATATATAAAGCATACACCTTTATGATTACTTGCATAATTCCCCCACATGGAGGAATCATCATTTCTTCCCGTAAAACAAACCCAGTATGAATCCGGATAAATAATATCACTCAACCGCATTACATACATTTCTGGAAAACCAGTACTAATCGCTAACCAGTTTCTTATTCTTTTCTGCTCTTCATCCTCATCAGTAACATCGTCATTCACAAAGTAAGTTGACAAAAACGACTCTTCAATCATATCCTGAAGTATATCTCCCATAGCATTCAATATTGCTTTTCTAACAACATCGTTTTTCGCCATGCATTCACTAAGCTTTGCAGGAGATGCCTCTTTCATTTTATTACTAAGTAGTTCAAGAAACGTACACTCTTCCTCACATTGTACTAATCCATTTTCTCGCATGGATTGCATACATAACCTAAGAGCATCTAGGTGAAACATACTAAGAACGCATATCAATTCTCTTTCAGTAATCTTTGTTTTATTTTTCCCCAATACTAAATACATTTCCTTAACGTTATCCAATTCAGCAAATTGATCCGCCAGTCTTTTGTAAACATTGCCAATTGGAATTTTATCATATGCCTGAATATCACATAAAACGGCATCTTTACTAATGTACTCTCTCCCCGCCCTAAGTAAAAACAATTCAATGACATGTTCCATGCTTACAACATAATTCCTAAACAGCCCCTCCCATGCAGGTGAATCACCGCAAAAATAAACATTTAAACTTCCCTCAAGTGGATCATTCAATTCATAACGAGAGGAGAAATGCATTGTTGAAGATTCTAGTTCATTTAAAGCAGACTCGATTGGTCTGTAACGATATAAGATCAAAATAATGCCTTCCTCTCACAAGTGTGGTAATCAAATAAATCCAACATTGGTGCCGTGTTCTATTAACTAACACATTGGTACCGTGTTCCAATGTGGTACAAATTAAGTCAAATTAACCAACCTTAGAATAACACAGAATGTAGGATGAAGCACATTTCAGAGGTATGTGGCATGTATGCGAACGATTTCCATGCGTATTAAGCATTGGAAAGAGGCAGATGAAAAACTATCACCACGCATAATTGTATGACGAACAGACCCGAGAGAATATATCGGGTCTCAGAGCTGGAATGAATCGGTTATACCTTTCGGACTTGCATCAATAACTTCGTCAGCACTGGCCTTTATCAGAGATGAAAGATTAGAATAAAGCATGCTGATATAAAATTCCTGAATTATAGATGTGGCGGTGGCACCATTGAAATCCTCTATCTGAAGCCGCTCTTTTAATTCAAGATACTTGGTTTCACATGGCCAACGGAGAAAGTAAAGCCTTCTGAACATTTGGATGGTATAGAATTTGTCAAAAATGTTAGTGACAAGATACTTATACTCACCACTGTCGTGCTTTACTGATATGACTCTGACCTTAACATCTTCAGTCCCCTCCTTCGCGTCACCCGGAAGAAACCAGATATTATCAGCATTCCTTTTGCCAGCTTTTTTGGCTAGACCAATACAGCCTTTAATACGCATCAAGCAGTAATGGTCATGTTCTACACAATATCTGAACATTTTTTCAGAGTAATAGCCACGGTCAAAAACAACAACAGAATCTTTGTATTTGCCAAGCGCTTCCAGAGTTTTTAGATGTTCCAGTGCTGCATCTCCTTCATAAGCCAGAAATCTGTTAAGAGAAGCGTGCACAATATAACCAAATTCTGATGTCCGTACTCACTCACAGTTCCAGGCTGTCTTTCTAAAAGCCGAATTCCAGGAACCTGCCCCCTCAATAGGGGAACAAATCCACTTACTTAAGCGATAACATACCTTTCTTATCAAAAAGCCGTAATACTTCTGCCCTTGAAACGCCCCCGTTTTTATATTTTTCATATAATTTAAGCAAATCCACGGAAGAAATGATCAAACATCCATTTCTCTCAGCTAGTTTTATTTGCTTATCATTTATAGAATCTCGTTCTGATGGTTTTTTATTCTTTTGATAATTCATTATCAATAGTGCGACAATCCTATCCTCTGCCACATCTGTGTGCTCATCTAAGTAGCCTTGAACATGCACGTCTAGTTGAGATATGTTCTCATTTTTCACATTATGATTAACGCCTTTTATCTCTCCTATGTACACCTTATTGTTGAGCGTAAAACAAAAATCCTCTCTCTTCTCATCAACAAATGTCGATAAATCACAGCCAATCATGTCTTGCAATATCTCAAACACAACACTGACCAAATCTTTTCCTGATGTATAAAGAATAGATTTAAAAATATTATTGTTTCTTAATATTTGATTTGATTTTTCAATCTCTGCATTACACCGATCTATTTTTGCTTCATTTTCTGAAATAATTGTCTTTTGCTTAAAATCATCAAACATTTCTAAATCTGAAAACCACCCTGGAGCTTCACTTTTCAGTTCATATAGCCCTAAATGCTCCAAAAATACATTAGACTTCTTTTCACTATCAATTGCAAGAGTCGAAAGAAAAACTCCATCAAGGTCTACTGTTGTAATCTTTTTACTTTTATCAGAATAAGATCTGCCAGTTTCATTTTTGCAATCAAAACAAAATGCTGCATTTATTGGAACTCCCGATATCGTTGTAATGGTATTTTCATAATGTATATCCAGACCTTCTATCCCCGCGAAAACATTGGATACTATGACCATTAGATCATCCAACATATCCTTGATTCTACACTTTTCTAAATATTTTCCATCTCCAATAAAATTATATCGATAATAACAATCCTGTGGTAGCAGTATGACAATTTTTGTTTGCACACTATTGTTTATCATTACACAAAGACTAATAAGGTCTTGATCAGAATTGCACCTTTTGGGGTTACTACCTTCATTTATCCAAATATCTTTATCTGACAAATCAATTATATTAACACAAAAATCATCCAAAGATCTTGGTCCACTAAGCTTTGATACAACGTATATATTTGTATTTCTCTCCTCTTTTCCTGTATAAGTAATAAGTTGAATCATATCATATCTATTTTCCCTCATGAAAAATCCTTTCCTCAACAATAAATAATTAGCGCCTTCCCCAGTATCCAACTAAAACCGGTCAGCTTTTCTTTTCATCAATGGTATGCTATCCCATATTCAGCAAATGCCTCAGAAATTTTCCGATCCCAATCTTTAGAATGAATACATTGGTACCGTGTTCTGTTAACATATTGTGAACATTAGTTCTTGGCACTTTTTAGAAAATGCAGAATGAATTGGTTGGGGTTGTATTTGTTGGGCTTTGGCAGGACTGTTTACCACTATACCACACATTGGAACCGTGTTCTGTTAACATTGCCCATGGTTTTTCGGTGCTCTCTGACTATTCGGAGTTTGCATATAAGTGTTCAGATTTTTATCATCCGAACGATGAGGGAGGTCTTAAGTGGGATGACCCTGACATCGGCATCGAGTGGCCCCTTCAGGAGGGTGTAGAGCTTAATCTTTCAGACAAGGATACAAAATG
>JAEEGF011147692.1_pt1 | contig 10927 bp, 12 predicted proteins | sample 9134171 | NCBI WGS metagenome assembly JAEEGF01 (sample SAMN16246542, study PRJNA631951) | gut metagenome | biome: gut microbiome; feature: rumen; material: AP-attached | host: Bos | place: Iran: Karaj | collected 2018-10
CGGTTACCGTCAACATGGTGGGTTATTTTCTCGACGAAGCGGTCAAAAATCCGATCAGAAGGCTTATCAGGCCGGACATCGTGACCGCGGTTCACTGCGACATCACGAACGTCGGCAGGCGCGCCACCGAAAGGGCGCTGCGCGAAGCGGGCGCGGGAAGAATATTCTTTGTTGACGCTCCTCTCGCGGCGGCGGTCGGCGCAAATCTCGACGTGTCGGCTCCGAACGGGAAAATGGTCGTTAGCATCGGCGCGGAGATCACCGACATTGCGGTAATCTCGTACGACGGAATCGTCGCGGCGGCAAGTGTTCCCGTCGGCGGAAGGTCGTTCGACGAGGCCATCAAGACGTATTTCAAGAAAGAATACAAGATGATCATCGGCGACCAGACGGCGGAGCGTATCAAGAACGAGTACGTCTGCGTTTACAGGGACGTCAGGGTGCAGCCCTTCGACGTTTCGGCGTTCGAGCTGAGCGGAAGGCTTCCCGTAGACAGACCGATCAGACCGGACGAACTTATCAGAACTCTCAGCGACGTGGCGATGCCGGTCGTGGAGGGAATCAGCCGCGTGCTTGAGATGACGCCGCCGGAGCTCGTTTCCGACATTTACCAGAGAGGCATTACTCTTACAGGAGGCGGGGCGAGGCTCGCGGGACTTGACGTCTTCATCTCGAAGGGCACGGGAATCGACACGGTCACCGCCGACAACCCGCACAAATGCGTCGTGAACGGCTGCATGAAGATACTCAACAGCATGTCGAACGAGCGCAAAAACGAGTTGATGAACAACTAAAGTTACTTTGCGATTGATTTTGAAGACTTCTTAATTGGAATATGTTTTGAGCGGCGCCGGAGCAATTTCGGGCGCCGTTTTTTTCGTAAAAAAATCCTGAAAAGCGGGCGGAAACGCTTGACAAAACGGGGCGGGGATGGTATAATTCAATTGAGCTCAATTGAATTGAGTTCAACTTAAAAACGGCCGGGGTCGGAGGACGTCCGGCAGCAAAAAAGGAGGCGTATTTAAGATATGCATTACGAATTCTATCCCGAGGGAGTCTGCTCCAGGAAGATCGATTTCGACATCGACGGCGACGTCATCACAAACGTAAGGTTCACCGGCGGCTGCAACGGAAACCTTAAAGCGATCGCGATTCTTGTCGACGGAATGACGGTCGATGAAATTGAGAGAAAGTTGAAAGGGAACACCTGCGGCTTTAAGAACACTTCGTGCGCGGACCAGTTCGCGAAGGGTGTGCGCAAGGCGTACAACGAGACCGTCAAAGCGTGACGGCGCGACTGCCTGTTAAGGCGCTTCACACCTTAATATAAGGAGGAAATCGAAATGGTAAGAGTTTATGAGTTTCTGAAAAAGTGCGGAACGTATTACCTTGCGACCGTCGACGGCGACTGCCCTAAAGTCAGGCCGTTCGGCACAATTGATATGTTCGAAGGCGGTCTGTATTTCCAGACGGGACTTGTCAAGGCGGTGGCGAAGCAGCTGCTCGCGAATCCGCACTTCGATATCTGCGCGTTTGCGGAAGGAAAGTGGATCAGAGTTTCGGGCGAGGCGGAACTTGACGACAGGAGAGAGGCGCGCGTTCACATGCTCGACGCGTACCCGGAACTGAAGGGAATGTATTCTCCGGACGACGGAAATACGGCTGTGTTCAGAATCAGGAACGCCGTGGCCGTGATCAATTCCTTCGGCGCACCGCCTGAGACAATCCGCATAGATTGAAACGGCATTGCCAAGCCGCGTGTTTTGCGCGGATGAGAGACGCGGAAATGACTAAATACGACAAACTTAAGCTCGATAACCAGATGTGCTTTCCTATCTATGCCTGTTCGAGAGCGGTGATCAGGAGATACGGTCCGTTCCTGAAAGAACTGAATCTGACGTATACGCAGTATATAACGATGACGGTCTTCTGGGAGTACGGAACGGTCGAAATGAAGACGCTCTGCTCAAAGCTCAGGCTCGATTCGGGGACGCTTACGCCTGTATTGAAAAGCCTGGAGGCAAAGAACTACATCGAAAGGCGCAGGTCCGACTCGGATGAGAGAATGCTTGTCTGTTCGGTTACCGAAGAGGGAATGCGGCTGAGAGACAAGGCGGCGGACGTTCCCGAGGCGGTGGAAAGCTGCTCGCCGCTGACGGCGGAAGAGGCCTCGGTGCTCTACAAGGCGCTCTATAAAATTATGGACGCGGAAGAGAGCGGCGAAGAGCCCGCGGAAGAGCCTGAAGACGGCGGAAATGACCGGAAATAACCGGGCGGGTAAGAGCGGTCGAGGGCAAGAAAACTGTTGACCCTTTACGAGTTTTTTGGTACAATTAAGGTAAGTACAGCGGCACGGGAAAACTATGGTTTTCGACGATGCAAAAAACGGGAAATTACGTAAGTTCAGTACGGCAGAAGGTCCGCGCCGGATGCCGGAAAATCAGGAGGTATTATATGGAAATGCTATTTTACCGTTGCGAGAAATGCGGACAGATCGTGGCCGTCGTTAAAAAGACAGGCGTGCCGATCATGTGCTGCGGACAGCCTATGAAGCAGATAATTCCGGGCACGACGGACGCTTCCGTCGAGAAGCACGTTCCGGTATGGACTGTCGAAAACGGAAAGGTAATTGTTGATATAGGATCCGTCGCGCATCCCATGGTTGACGCGCACTATATCGAGTGGGTCGCCCTTAAGACCAAATCCGGCAATCAGAGGAAGGCGCTTCATCCCGGCGACGAGCCGAAAGTCTGTTTTCCGATCTGCGAGGGAGACGAAGTCGAAGAGGTCTTTGCATATTGCAATCTGCACGGACTTTGGAAAGGCTGAATACATAAGAAAGGCCTGTCCTTTCAGATATAATTTTTGAATTCACGGAGGTTATTATGAAAAAGTATCGTTGCCTGGTATGCGGCGAAGAGTTTGAAGTGGCTGACGGAGAGACCCCGGTTTGCCCTGTATGCGGTGTTGACGGAGACAGCCTCGAGCTTATCGAGGAAGCGAAGAAGTCCAACCCGTATTCGGGAACGAAGACCGAGCAGAATCTGCTTGCCGCTTTCGCGGGCGAGTCTCAGGCCAGAAACAAGTATACATATTTTGCTTCGAAGGCAAAAAAAGAGGGCTTTGAGCAGATTGCCGAGCTGTTCCTGAAGACGGCCGACAATGAGAAAGAGCATGCGAAGCTCTGGTTCAAGGAACTCAACGGAATCGGTTCGACGGCCGAGAATCTTCTCGCGGCAGCCGAGGGCGAGAATTTCGAGTGGACCGACATGTACGAGGATTTCGCAAAGACGGCTGAGGCCGAGGGCTTCCCGGCACTTGCGGCGAAATTCCGCGGGGTCGCGGCCATCGAGAAGCGCCACGAGGAGAGATACCGCGCGCTGCTTCACAACGTAGAGGCTCAGGAAGTTTTCGCGAAGAGCGAAGTCAAGGTTTGGGAGTGCAGAAACTGCGGACACATCGTTGTTGGAACGAAAGCCCCGGAGATCTGCCCTGTTTGCGCACATCCTCAGAGTTATTTTGAAGTACACTCTGAGAACTATTAATAACTTTCACTTTTACGAAGGAGAACTATTATGGCAGAAAAGAAAATTATTAAGCAGCAGTCGGACGGAACCAAAAAAACCGTGACGAAGTCCACCGCCGCCAAGACAACGACCTCCAAGAAGACCGCCAAGGTCGCCGTTACAGAGGCCGACAAGTCAAAAGCAACGGGGCTGCGCGTAGGCGCAATCATCCTTTGGGTACTTGCTCTCGCATGCGAGCTGGTAGCTATCATGAACGTCACCGGCAAGTGGTACCTCCCGGATCTTATACCGACGCTTCCCGACAACTATCTGCTCTATCTCATCATCTTCCTGGTCCTTGACCTTATCTTCCTTGTAATCGGCTCACAGCTTTGGAAGAAAGCCAACCACCTCGATCCCTGCTCGAGAGAGAACAAGTTCAGGTTCTTCATTCAGAACCAGCTCGGCGCAATCGTCGCGATACTCTGCTTCGTGCCGTTTATTATCGTTCTTTTCACGAGCAAGAACAGCAAGCTCAACACCAAAGAGAAGTGGATTGCCGCCGCGGTCGCTATCGTGGCGCTGCTTATCGGCGTGTTCTCGTCCATCGACTACCATCCGGTTTCGGAGGAAGACGTCAACCAGGCTATTTCTCTTGACCAGGCGCAGGTTTACGTAACCGCGTTCGGCCACTGCTTCCACCTCGACGAGAACTGCCAGTCGCTCCACAACACGGGCGAGCTTATCGCTATCGAAGCGAGTGAAGAGGCAACCACCGCCGCGCGTGAGGCGACACGTCAGGGCTACAGACTCTGCAAATTCTGCGAGAGAGAACTTGAGCAGGCGCTCGAACAGGTCCCTGATGTCGAGATTTTGCCGGTTAAGTTCGGAGACGAGTACGTATTTGCCTACTAAATAAGGCCGGCTATTGATTTCATCCGGCGGGTTCGCCGGTGAACGGTAAGGCGCACCGGGCGGCGTGATTGCGGCAGGGTGCGCCTTTCTTTACGTTTGAATTAAGGAACGGGGCTTGAACCGTATCCGTGAATTGTATTTTAGACTGATTGGACGATATGAAAAAAGTTTTGATTGCGGTGACGCCCGGGCTGTCCCAGGGAGAGGGAAGATATTACACTTCCGCGGCTTATTTTGACGCGCTTGAAGCGTGCGGTGCGATTCCCGTTTTGGTTTCGATGAAGCCGGAAGAGAGCGATTTTGAAGAGGTCGCGAAGAGGGTCGACGGGTTTCTGTTCTCGGGCGGGAACGACGTTTCGCCTGACGAGTACGGACAGAATATGCGCATCGGGTGCGGGGAAGTTCAGCCCGAAAGGGACCGCGCCGAACTCGGGTATTTCAGGGCGGCAGTGCGCCTTGACAGACCGGTGCTGGCGATCTGCAGAGGCATCCAGCTGATCAACGTGGCGGCCGGTGGAACGCTTTACCAGGATATTCCCGGTGAGTACAGAGCGGAGGACGGCGCTGCAAGGCTGCTCCATTCCCAGCATTCGCCCGCGAACGTGGCAACGCAGTACGTGAACGTTTCAAAGCCTTCGCGACTTTACGGTTTCGTGAAGGAAGAGCGTATTATGGTCAATTCGCACCACCACCAGGCCGTGGACAGGGTCGGTGAAGGGTTTGTTGTTACCGCCAGAGCCGACGACGGAATAATTGAATGCATCGAAAAGACGGATATGTCTTTCTGCGTGGGAGTCCAGTGGCACCCCGAGCATCTGTGGCAAAAGGACCCGAAGCAGAAGGCAATATTCGAGGCCTTTGTGAAAGCATGCCGCGGGGAGTAGTTCCCCGGGTTTTTAGGTGAGGAAAGCGGCGGCCCGGTCTTTTCGGTTAAACCAAAAAGACCGGGCCGCTTTGCATTTTATCCTAAAACAAGGTAAAATCAAAAGATAAACAAAATGATGCCGACGACGGAGACCGCGATGCCGATCAGGGAGCCTTTGCTCGGCTTTTCGCGGAAAATCAGGAAGCCGATGACCGCGGAGAAGATAATGCAGGCGGCGCTGATGACCGGGTATTGAAGCGAGGCGTCCATCTGCTTGGCGCAGTTGAGGCTGCAGAGGTTGCCGGCGCCGTTTAAGAGCGCGTAGCAGAAGCAGAAGAAAAACAGGAGCAGCATGACCTTGCCGCCGGCGGGAAGACCCGTGCGGGTGTCGATTGGAAGCGGAGTGCGCGTCTTATTCCTGATCCAGAAAAAGGCGAGCATCGCGAGGGAGCAGGCAATCCTTATAAGTGTGGCAATCAGGAGAAAGTCGCGGTCGGAGACTGCGTCGGGTTCGCGCATTGCTGCGGTGGTGACGATGCTGATTAGACCGTTCGTGACGAAAACGCCGGCGGCGCAGAGGATTATCTTGAGCTTTGAGGGAGTCTTGCGATCCCCGGGAATATCGCCGGAATCCGGCTGAGAACGGTTCTTTTTGGCTGAGATACTGTCGAGCACAAAAGGAATCAGCAGCGCGGCGACAAGGAGCGCGGCGCCGGTCCAGCGCCAAACCGAGGGTTTTTCGCCGAGCACCGCAACTCCGTAGAAGAACGGCAGCACGACGCCGCCCAGAAGGGTGTAGAACGTTATCGCCGCGACGCTCGTGACGGTCATGCCGATAAGCGAGGCGACGGTGCAGACGATGCTGCTCAGCGAGTAGACGACGGCGAAAAGCACGGAAGAGCGCGAAAAAGCCAGCGTGAAGCCGTTGATTGCGAAAAAGATCGCGAACATCGCGATGCCGTTCATGAGGTTGCTCCACGTGGCGGCGTGAACCGTGCCGTCGGTGCGCCGCTGGAAGAGCTTCGGGAATATGAACTGGATCGAGAAAAACAGGCATGCGCCGGCAAGAAGCAGATAAGGCATAAAGCAAAATCACTCCGTAGTTTATTTCAGAGCGTAATTTACAACACCGGCGGAAAATATTCAAGCACTTTCGGGAAAACATAGGCGGCGTATGAAAAAACACGGGCGGCGCATGAAAAAACACTGGAAGTTGGCGGAGACCTGTGAGCGCTAAAAGATAAAACCTAATGCGCAGGCGTTTAATTTTAATATTTATATTGAATTTCGGCTCGAAAAATGCGAAAATATAAGATGAGGGCTGAAAAAGGCCGGTTTCGGGAAAGACGGGAGGTGTTCCGGATGAAAGCTGCGAGAGTTTTCCTCATAATTTGTGCGGTGCTGCTTGGGCTTGCGGTGCTGGCGGCGGTCGCGTACATTGCGGTTGAGCCGGTCCGGAGCTTCGTTCTCGATAAGACCGGAGTCGAAGGCGTTTCAGACTTTTTCCGGGAATACACGGCGGCCTCGGTTGCGGTCTGCGCGGGTCTCGGAGTTGTTCTCGCCGGGTTCGTCGCGTCGCTCTGCGTGCTGGTCAGCAAAAAGAAGAGACAGAGGCGCGTGAGGAAACCGTCGGAGAACACCGAGGCGGTGGCGGCGGCGAGAAGAGCGGCGGTGGCGGAGCTTGAAGCGGCGAAGGCGGTTCTTGACTCAATCGAGAAAGGCGGGTCGGAGAACTCCCGGTCGGAGAACTCCCGGAAAGGGCAGTAAAGCGGGGTCGGAAGAATTCGCGAACAGGCGTTTAAAGGCCGGAAAGGCGGTTTTTTGAAGGCGTTTGCGCGAATTTTCAGAAAAACGCAAAAAAACTGTTGACAAATTTGAGCGGATTTGATATCATAATCGGGCGCGAAAAATGCGCATGACTCATTAGCTCAGTCGGTAGAGCACCTGGCTTTTAATCAGGGTGTCCGGAGTTCGAGCCTCCGATGGGTCACCATTTGCCCCGGTTTGTAAATCATTCCGGGGCATTTTGTTTAAAGGGGGACCGGAAACGGCGGATTCCCCGAAGGCAGGGAAATATGGAAAATAACGAAAAAAAGCAGATCGTCGAGCCTTCGATTCTCGCCGGGTTCATGGAACTTCTTCCGCGCGAGCAGATTCTTTTTAACGCGATGCTCGACAAGATCAGAAATTCATACGAGAGTTTCGGGTTCGTGCCCATCGACACGCCGGTTATCGAGCGGTCGGAGGTGCTTCTCGCAAAGAGCGGGGGCGATACGGCGAAGCAGGTGTACCGGTTCAACAAGGGCGACAACGACCTTTCGCTGAGGTTTGACCTGACGGTTCCGCTGGCGAGGTACGTCAGCATGCACAGCGGCGAGCTCACGTTCCCGTTCAGGCGCTATCACATCGGGAAGGTCTACCGCGGCGAGAAACCGCAGAAGGGCAGGTTCAGGGAGTTCTACCAGTGCGACATCGACATTGTCGGCAACGGGACGCTTTCGGTCTACAACGACGCCGAAATCGTGGGCGTGATCTACAACACCTTCAAATCACTCGACATCGGCGACTTCAAGATCATGATCAACAACCGCAAGGTGCTCGGAGGGTTCTTCGCGCAGTACGGTGTTGAGGATCCCACCGAGGTGCTGAGGAGCATCGACAGGCTCGACAAGATCGGCCTGAAGGCGGTCTGCGAGGAGCTCACAAAGCTGCGCCTCGGCGAAGAGGCTGTCAAGGCCGCGGCGGAACTTGCTTCGCTTTGCGGGAAGCCGGCTGAGATTATCGGCGGGCTCAGGGCAATGAACGTCGAAAACGAGCTTTTCAAGACGGGCGTGGACGAGCTGGAGGCGGTTTGCGGCGCGATTTCGGCATACGGAGTGCCGGAGGAGTGCTTCAGCGTGAATCTGAGGATCGCGCGCGGGCTCGACTACTACACGGGAACCGTTTACGAGACGTTCCTCAACGATCATCCGGAACTCGGCAGCATCTGCTCGGGCGGCCGTTATGACGAACTTGCTTCAAACTACACGTCGCAGAAGCTTCCCGGCGTCGGAATTTCGATAGGCCTCTCGAGGCTTTTCTACCAGCTCAGGGAGTCGGGAATCATCGGAGCGGACGACGCACCGGCGACGACGACAAAGGTGCTGGTGGTGCCGATGGACGACACGGTCGACTACGGACTGAGGGTCGCGGCGGAAGTGCGGGCGGCCGGAATTCCCGCGGAGACGTATCTCAACGGCGGAAAAATGGGCAAAAAGCTGACGTACGCGAACAAGCTGGGCATTCCCTACGTGATGGTTTGCGGGGCGGACGAAAAAGAAAGTTCCTCGGTCATGCTGAAAAACATGAAAACCGGAGAACAGCAGAGCGTCAAGTTGGACGATTTTAAGGCATATTTAAAGATTGAGCGGTAAAATAACAGTTGAATGCGGCAAAACAGCCGTGGGTTGGCAGATTTTCGCGAAATTCAGGGCGGGTCTGCCGTGAATGTTGACTTCGGAGGTCAGACAGAAAATGAAAAAGAGAAACGGTTTGACAAACTTGTTCTACGTAATAATCCTCCTGTCGCTGGTTGGATTCCTGGCGGTCGAGTTCGGATTTTTCAACCTCGAGGCGCAGGTCCAGAAGATCGTGGCAACGGGACTTCTCGCGCTGGCGATCGTGATGGTGGCGTGCATCGAATTCGTGCTGCCGATCGCATCGAACAAGGATATGCTGAAGAACAAAAAGTACGCAATCATGGTCGTCATAAAGGCGGTTTTGTTCATCGCGGCGGCGACGGTACTTTTCCTCTACGAGCCTTTCGGCGTTATCCGCAACATGACGGTGGCGCTGGTGCTGTTCGTGGTGTTCTACTTCATCCAGTTCTTCATCTCGCTCGATCCGAAGGTTGAGCGCAAGGAGGAGACCGAGAAGGCGAAGCCGAAGAAAGAGAAGCCGAAGGTTGAGGACGACGACACGGGCGACATCGGTATTGACGAGAACGACGATATCGACGACATGATCGCGACGGTCGAGCAGGCGGACGACGCGGCGGAAGAAGCGGCCGGAAACGGGAACGCCTCTACGATCGAGGATTTCCTTTTCGACATCGAGTCTGACGACTGAAATAATATTTAATGCGGCGGAAAGACGGTATATTGTGCCTTTCGGCGGATGGCCGTGCTGACGGAAGTCTTTCACGGGCAGTATGCATAATTTGCAATTTTTGTGCAGAGGGCGCTGTGTTTACGGTTCCCGGCCGGAAATTGCATTTTTTGCTTTAACAAGCCGCAAAATACCGGCGCAAATAAAGGCGGCGGAGAGAACGGGAGGTGGCCATTCATGGCAATCAGAAACATCAGAACGGACGGAAATCCCGTCCTCAGAGAAGTGTGTAAAGAGGTTCCGGCGGTGACCGACAGCATCAGAAAGGTGCTCGACGACATGCTCGAGACCATGTACGACAAGAACGGAGTGGGTCTCGCGGCGCCGCAGATCGGTATCCCGAAGCGGATGGCGGTCATTGACGACAGAGAGGGGCACGTGTTCAAGCTCGTGAACCCGGTAATCACGGAGTCGGCGGGCGAGCAGATTTCCGACGAAGGGTGCCTCAGCGTTCCCGGTTACGCGGGGAAGTGCAAGCGGCCGATGTTCGTCAAGGTCAAGGCGCTCAACGAAAACGGGGAGGAGATCTCCTTCGAGGCGTCCGGCTATCTTGCGGTCATCTGCTGCCACGAGTTCGACCACCTCGACGGAATTCTCTACAAGGACAAGGCAATCGAGTTCGGCAGGACCGAAAAATAACCGGGGGTGATCGGCGCGGTGGCTCTTGACATTGTTTTTATGGGAACGCCCGATTTCGCGCTTCCGGTGCTGGAGGCGCTGTGCGACAACTTCAACGTGATTCTGTGCGTCACGAAGGCGGACAAGCCCAAGGGGCGCGGCGGGAAGGTGACGAAGAGTCCGGTCAAAATCGAGGCAGAAAAGCGCGGAATTCCGGTTCTTTCGCCGGAAAAAGTGAAAACGCCCGAGTTTCTCGAGGAGATCGGAAAGTACAAATGCGACTTTTTCGTGACGTGCGCGTACGGGAAGATTCTGCCGCAGGCGGTGCTGGACATTCCCAGATACGGGACCGTGAACGTTCACGCGAGCCTTCTTCCGGCGTACCGGGGGGCGGCTCCGATCTGGCGCGCGGTGATGAACGGCGAGAAGGAGACCGGCGTCACGACGATGCTGACCGACGCGGGAATGGACACAGGCGCGATGCTGCTGTCGGAAAAGGTGGAGATCGGGCCTGATATGACCACCGGCGAGCTTCACGACGCGCTGGCGCCTGTGGGGGCGAGGCTTATCGTCGAAACGCTGAACGGACTCATGGACGGGACGGTCACGCCGGTGCCGCAGGACGACTCGCTGGCAACTTACGCGAAGACCGTCGAAAAAGAGGACGGGCTTATCGACTGGACAAAATCAGCGCAGGAAGTTCACAACCTGGTGAGGGGGTGCGAACCGGTTCCGGGGGCGTTCACGTTCCTGGACGGCGAGTGCTTCAAGATCAGGAAAACGAAAATCTGCGAGGGCGGTTTTCCGGGGGCCGAACCCGGCCGGATCGCGGTCATCGGGAAGAACTCAGTGACGGTGGCGTGCGGCTCGGGCGCGG
>JAEEGF010990986.1_pt1 | contig 10926 bp, 9 predicted proteins | sample 9134171 | NCBI WGS metagenome assembly JAEEGF01 (sample SAMN16246542, study PRJNA631951) | gut metagenome | biome: gut microbiome; feature: rumen; material: AP-attached | host: Bos | place: Iran: Karaj | collected 2018-10
TAAAAAAGGCAGGTCACGATGACCTGCCTTTTCCGTGCGCGGGATGAGACTCGACCTCACACGCCTTTTACAGCACTAGCTCCTGAAACTAGCGCGTCTACCATTCCGCCACCCGCGCTCAGAAGTGGACTGCAAATTTACAACATTTTTCTAAAAATCCAACATTCCTAGAACGTTATTTCGTAGGACAGGGTCTTCTTCCATTTCGATATCGTAAAGGTCAGGGAAGACCTCGAGAAATCCATCTCCAGGCTGATATCTTTGAGGTCCGCAGCATCCCAGTCGTAGCCGCTTTCGAGGATATACTCCCCCACCGGGAAGGTCCTGACCTCCCCCGAATCCAGGAAATCGATCTCGAGACGAAGGGAGCCGTCCAGCTGGCGCGGGATGCGCAGACGGCACAGGCCGTCGGAGGAGGGGGAGGAAAAGCAATTGAAAACCCCCTCCTCCGGCGTCCCGTCCATCAGATACCCGGACACGTTCCCCTCGAGGAATATGCGATATGGTCGCGGCCGGGCGCCGAAAGATGTCTTCATGCTCACGGAGAGCATGCAGTAGTTCCGATGGAGCGACACGGTACGCCGCATGTCGCCGGCGTCCGCGACGAAAGTCTCGCCGAACATGTATAGCACCGGACATTCACTTCCCTCGGGGATATGCACCCCGTAAGGGTCGAAACAGTGATTTCCAGCCCCACAAGCAACCAACACATTCACCATCGATTTGGGAACGGCAGCACTGTACTCCTGCACATTATCCCGCAGACGGAAAGCCTCTTTCGCATAGAACCCATCATCCGCACAGATCGTCACCACAAGCGAGTCCACTCCTGCATCCATCAGGCTTGCCGACTCCACCCCTGCAAGGTCCAGGGTCAGGAAACAGGGACATTCCGTCCTGTCCTCCTTGACCGTGCAGGAGACAAGCAGGATTGCGCAAAGTACACACGCCGCTCTTACCGGAACCACAAGCATCCTTCTTTCAGAAAACATAGACAAGCCCCAGCAACAGTTCATTAGGCAGGACGAAGGGGCGTTCCCCCTGCCCTATCACGCGCCCGCATTCCGGGCAGGCATAGGTAGTATAGAACTCATATCCGGCCCATACCCCGGCTCCAACCTCGAGGTTGAAACGCGGAGAGATCATGTAGGTATATCCGCCCGTCAGGCCACCGCCTATCCTGTCTCCCTCGGAAGTCTCGGGATCGGTAAGTCCGCCAAGATTGAATTCCTGGTACTGAGCCTTGCCGGCAAGCCACCAGCCGGAGTGGATGTGCCAGGGCCAGTAGCGTCCCCCGACGGAAACAGTACGCTGCCGCGCCTGCATGGTATCGGCTATCCCCTCCCTTCCGGGAAAGGTGAATGGATTGTAACGGAGGCCTACATTGGCTGACCAATGCCTGGAAAAGCCCCAGGAAGCCTCCATGTTCATGGTACCGAGATTGACATAGCCAAGCACGTTGGTCGAAACGGACATCTCCTGTGCATATCCCGTAAAGCAGAGAGAAACGGCCAGAAGGGCAATGATAGTCTTGAAGTATCCCATAATCAATCGTTGTATCTGTCGAAAGCCTGCTTGATTACTACACCGTATTCAGGATACAGGCTTCCCAGTTTATCCTGAAGGGCGTCTCTGTCGGTCACTTCCGGCTGGAGGGCCTTGAAGATGCCGGACCTGTCGATACCGCGCTCATCGAGGTACAGGAAAACGTGGGGATGAAACCAGTATGAGGTACCGAACGTCGCCTTGTCTTCACCATAACGCTCCTTATACATGCGGTTCTGTACGTAGTATCCCCACATCTCCCCTACCTCGCAATGTCCGGCCCCCTCTCCGGACCCGACACCGTACATCCGGCCTCCCGACGCAACGAACGAGGAGATGATGTACATTATGTATTTGTTCCAGAAGTCTTTACCCACTTGCGAGAAATGACTGGCGTGCGCCAACTCGTGTATGGTCCCTGCATAGATGGTTGAATAATCCTCCACGTCTTTTACTCCAAGGGTGATGTCCGGCAGGAACATCTTTACAGGCTTCGCAAAGTCTCCCATGAACTTGCCTATGGAAGTATCATCAATGAGCACGCCCTGCTGCAGCATCGGAGTGCTGCAGACTCCCAGTGACTGGAATATCCACAATCTGGTATTGGCCGGAGGAGGAGATATCCTCCTGTCCCGCTCCGAACAGGACTCGAAGTAATCGTATGCGGCATTGTTCACTACCGAACGGGCGAAAAGCCGTTTGTCGGACTCCTTGCCCACCTCCACGCTGACACCTTCGGGACCGGCCTTGCCCAGGGTCGATGCAGATGCCGGGACCAGTATCTTGTTAAGCCCTATCCCGAAGCCCTTTTCATTCTGGAAAACAATGCGGTAACGCAGTTCGCTGCTGAACTCTCGCTCCATCTCATAGTAGCCCTGCGAGTCGGTATACGCATGGGCGAACTTTACGAAGGTATTGCAGGACACGCGCACTCCGGCTATACCTTCCGGCTCGCCTCCGTGCCGCTCGTCGACAATCGTCAGCCGGCCGGAAGGCCTGGCATGTCCCCCTGAACTGCGTACTTCAGGCTCCAGCATCGCTTCGTTGCCGGTAAGGCGGAACGCTTCGCGCTCCACCGCCTCCCAGTCGATGCCGTCGGCGCGCGTCGCCGCATCCTTGTCGGCGATGTAGCACTCGTCCAGGATCTCGTGGCGTATGGAGGCCGGGAACTTGAAGTCAGGCTTCACTACGGCATACTGCCAGGTGATGGAATCCTCGTCCAGGGACGGGTCATGGTAATAGTCCCCTTCCTTCACTATCTCGTAGTCGATGGGATGGTCGATGAGGAACAGCCCCAGTTCGACCAGGCGGTTATAATCATCTTCAGTCTTGGGCAGAAACCGGACATAGATGTCCGTCGGCTTGATGTCGACACGTCCGGCGCGTGTCGGATACAGGACGGACAGCGCCTCGGCGATGTTTCCCACCGAATACGGATCCGCGAGTTTGTCTCCCAGCACGATCATATCGTGCGGGACGGAATCGGCCGTGCCGAGGTCCCTTTGCGCCGGGTCGTCGTCGAAGACCGAGCAGGCGCAAAGGACCAGGGCCGGCAAGAAAAGATTTGCGAAGTTTTTCATAGCACGTCATCCATTATTAGTTTCAGATGCAAAGTGACGAAGAATTACCCGTGTTCGCAAAAAGGAAACGTTTAAAATGAAAAAAGGCCCTGCACAACAGTGCAAGGCCTTTTTTCTCAGCCAGAACCCGGCAGAAAAAGGAAAAAATCAGAACACGCTGACGGTTTTCTGTTCGATGGCGGACATCAGCGAGTTGGCCAGACGGCTCACGCCGAAGCGGAAATATGCGCTGTTGAGCCATTCCTTTCCAAGGACAGAGGACACTATAGAGTAGTAGCAGACGGCATCCATCGCATTTGAGATGCCTCCTGCGGCCTTGAATCCGACCATCCTTCCGGTCTTGGCATGGAATGCACGTATGCATTCACACATGATGTATGCAGCCATGGGAGTGGCATTGACGCTGACCTTGCCGGTGGAGGTCTTGATGAAATCGGCACCGGCCTCCATGGCGAGGAACGAAGCCTCTGCAATCCTTTCCGGAGTTACGAGAAGGCCCGTCTCAAGGATCACCTTAAGCACGACCTTGCGGCCTGCCTCCGCCGCCTTGCGGTCGATGGCAGCCTTCATCTCACGGATTTCCCGGGACGCAGTCTCATAATCTCCGGCGATGAAAGAATTGAGTGCCAGCACGATATCAATCTCGTCAGCTCCTCCCTCCACGGCCAGTTCACATTCGCGGACCTTGACCTCGAGGAAACTCTGTGCGGTGGGGAAACAGCTCGACACGGCAGTGACATGCACCCTGGGGTCGGAACGGCGTGCGGCCACGGTGGCGGCGAAATTGGGGAAAACGCAGACGGATGCCGGCAGGGGGTACTGAGGATAGTCGCGCTGAAGCGAATTGACTTTGTCTACGAGCTTTTCGACCGACTGAACAGTATCTTCCGTATGCAGGGTCGTGACGTCCATAAGCGAGAAGCACTCCTTGAGCACCTCCGACGAAACAACATTCTCCAGATTCTGAGCGATAATCTCGAGACTCCTGTCTATAGCCTCCTTGTCAGGAGTGTAACCGTATTTCTTGCACAATGCGTCCATATGGCTGTATATTAATTTGTTATCCTCTGATTTGTATCTGAACCCCCTCGTCGATGAGGGGCTGCACCAGGCGGCGCATCTCATCGGAAGAGAATCTTATGAGCCCTTTCTGGGGGGTCTCCCTGTCTATGGTGTAAACCATGACCTCACGCGGGCGGAGGGTCCTCACGATGTCCATCCATCCCTGGAGGAACTCCGGTGAAGAAGAGTCGAAACCATCGCACTTCAAGAACATCGTCTGCAGGACAAAGTCCCCTTCGAAACGCTTGAGCGCCTCAACTATGCGCTCGACCCGGTATCCTCCGGCCGGACGGTTGATGACCCTTGCAAGCGCAGTGGTCGGAGCATCGATCTTCAGGATGGGATTGTCCACCTTGCGCAGGGCTTCGAAGACAGCATCCTTGTGAACCATCGTAGCATTGGACAGCACCGACACCTTCGCTTCGGGGAAAAACCTGTCCCGAAGCTCCAGAGTGATGTCGACCATTTCCGGAAAATCGGGGTTGAGCGTGGGCTCTCCGTCACCGGAGAAAGTGATCGAATCGATACCTATGCCATCCCGGCTGCAGGCAGACAGCCTGGCTTCCAAGGCAGCACGGAGGTCGTCGGCGACGGGGAGATGAGTATCTCCGCGCCCGTCGCGGTTCCATCCGCATTCACAGTATATGCAGTCGAAATTGCACAGCTTGCCATGCTCCGGAAGCACGTTGATGCCAAGAGAAGACCCCAGCCTGCGGCTGTGGATAGGACCGAATACTATTTCTTCACGCATCATGGCTAATCCTCCTCCGTGACCCGTATTTCTTCGGAAGCCTTCCTCGCCTTCCTGGACAAACGCTCGCGTTTCTTGAGAGTATCCTTTTGATCCACAGAGGTTTCATCTGTATTCGGCACCGCAGACTCCATCTCGGCCTGCAGGGCCTTCAACTGACTTTCCAGCTGCTGGTTGGAGCGGTTCAGGATGCGTGAGAACCTGTCAGGGTCCTGAAGGTAATAAGATACGCTCGCCCAATAGTCCTCCACGGTGTATCCGTACTTCTCGAAGATGGGTTCGTAGAAGGCCATGGTATCCGAACGCTGGCGCGCTTCAGGGCTGGCAGTAGACAGCCATGAATCGGCCAGGAACATCTCGGCATATATGCGGGCGAACTTGTTGCGGGGTATGACCTTCCCTTCCCTGCCGCAGGAGCAGAGACAAACGGCCAGGACAAGCACGGTGACGATATGCCGTAATAGGGTCCGCATACTACCTCAACGTTGCTCCGAATTCGTTGGTAAAAGTGGCGAGGAGCTTGTCCATCACGCGCTCCACGTCAGCGTCCGTCAGAGTCCTCTCGAGGTCCTGGAGGACGAAACTCAGGGCATACTGCTTCTTGCCGGAAGGGATCTTGTCCCCACGGTAGACATCGAAGAGTGACACCTGCTTGAGGAGCTTCTTCGCAGCCCTGCGGGCGCTGGCCTCAAGGTCGGCATACTTGACATCCTCGTCGAGCAGGAGGGCGAAATCGCGGCGCACTTCGGGGAACTTGGGAAGCTCCTTGAAGGCGACCTTGTCGCGCTTGACCAGTTCGAACAGGGCGTTCCAGTCGATCTCAGCGGCGAAGACGGGCTGCTTGACGCCGAAACGGCGGGCAAGGACGGGAGATATGGTGCCGAGGGTCACGAGCTTGCGCTCACGTCCTCCGGGTATGCTGTAGGTCATGCCTTCAGCGAAAATGTCGGAAGGAGCGGCACCGCAGCGCATCTGCGAGAGATCCGCACCATAACGCCTGAGAAGCAGTTCGACGTAGCCCTTTAGCTGGAAATAGTCGCTCTTGCCGGATTCGCTCCTCCAGGACTTGTCCGGGGTTCCGGTGACGAACAGTGCAAAGCAGGGATGCTCCTCATAACCGGCAAGGACGGTACCCTCGACCTCGGGATTCCTTGCATAGACGGAGCCATACTCGAAGAATTTCATCGAGGAGGTCTGACGGTTGGCGTTGTAGGCGACGACCTCAAGGCCGCCGAGAAGCAGGGTCTGGCGCATCACGTTCAGGTCCTGGCTGAGGGGGTTGACAACCCTGGCGCAGCATTTTGCCGGGAAGGTGGAGAGCTTGTCATAATACTCGCCCTTGGTCAGGGAGTTATTCATCGTCTCGACGAAACCGTTGGCTGCAAGGAAGTTGGAAATGGAGTTGCGCACCGCCTCGGGATCCGGGGACGGAGAAGCATTGACCGACATCTTCATGTGACGGGGGATGTCGATATTGTTGTAGCCGTAGATGCGGAGGATCTCCTCCACGACGTCGCACTCGCGTGTAACATCGATCATATATGACGGGGCCTCAACGACTGCACCGTCCGAGTTCTTTTCCACGAAATCGTAAGCAAGGGCCGAAAGGATGGTTTCAATGGTCTCCGAACCTATCTCCTTGCCTATGAAGCGCTGGATGCGGCCGTAGTCAAGGGCAATGCGCTTGCGCTCTATCTTCACCGGATACGATTCCTGGACCTTTCCTACGATCTCGCCGCCGGCGAGCTCTTGAATCAGCAGCGCAGCGCGCCTCAGGGCGAACGGAACGGCGTTGGGATCGGCGCCGCGCTCGTAACGGAACGACGCATCGGTCTGGAGGGTATGTTTCTTGGAAGTCCTGCGGATGGAGCCGGGATCGAAGTAGGCGCTCTCGATGAAGACATCGGTGGTGGCCTCGGTCACGCCGGAATCCTCGCCTCCGAAGACACCGGCGATGCACATGGGGCCTTCGCAATTGGCTATCACCATATCGCGGTCACAGAGCTTGCGGTCGACGCCGTCGAGGGTGCGGATGGGTTCGTCCTGGGCAGCCCTGCGGACAATGACCTTGCCGCCCTTGATCTTGGCGGCATCAAAGGTGTGCAGCGGCTGACCGATCTCGAAGAGCACGAAGTTGGAGATATCGACGACGTTGTTGATCGGGTTATGACCGATTGCAAGGAGTTTTTTCTGGAGCCACTCCGGAGAAGGGCCGACCTTGACTCCCTTGACGGTGACACCGCTGTAACGCGGAGCACCGGTGGGGTCGACTACCTCGACGGGGATGCCCTCGCCTTTCCCCTCCCTGAAAGCGGACACGTCGGGGAACTTGAACTTGCAAGGAATATTGTTGAGTTTCAGCCAGGCGTACAGGTCGCGGGCGACGCCGATGTGCGATGCTGCATCCACGCGGTTGGCAGTGATCTCATACTCGATCACGGCTTCGGTTTTGAGATGCAGGTAGTCCTTGGCGGGAGTGCCGACGACTGCCTCGGGCTCGAGGACCATTATGCCGGAATGGTCCTCGCCGATGCCGAGCTCGTCGGCGGCGCAGATCATTCCGAAGGACTCCACTCCGTGGATCTTGGACTTCTTGATCTTGAAGTCCCCGGGAAGGACGGTGCCGATGGTGGCGAAGAGGACCTTCTGTCCGGCGGCCACGTTGGGGGCGCCGCAGACCACGGTGACGGGATTGCCGTCGCCGGCATCGACCTTGGTGACGTGGAGATGGTCGGAATCGGGATGGGGCTCACACTCGAGCACCTGGGCCACGACCACGCCGGCGAGTCCGCCGGGTATTTCTTCCTGCTCTTCGACAGAATCCACCTCGATGCCTATCGAGGTGATGGCGTCCGCCACCTGGGCGGGAGTGAGGTCGAACTCAAGATAATCCTTGAGCCAGTTGTAGGAAAGCTTCATATATCGTATCCTGTTTTATTTTTTCAAATCTTCGGGGGTGAACAGGGACTCGACGAACTCCTTGCGGTCGAAGACCTTGAGGTCGTCTATCCCCTCTCCTATGCCTATGAACTTGATGGGTATCTTGAACTGGTCCACGATGCCGATGACCACGCCGCCCTTGGCGGAGCCGTCAAGCTTGGTGACGGCCAGCGACGTGACGTCGGTGGCGCGGGAGAACTCCTTGGCCTGCTGGAATGCGTTCTGGCCGGTGGAACCGTCCAGGACGAGGAGCACGTCGTGCGGGGCGTCCGGGACGACCTTGCGCATGACGTTGCGGATCTTGGTCAGTTCGTTCATAAGGTCGATGCGGTTGTGCAGGCGGCCGGCGGTGTCGATGATGGCGACGTCGGCTCCACGGGCCACGGCCGCCTTGACCGTGTCAAAGGCCACGGAGGCGGGGTCCGAGCCCATATTCTGCCTGACGATGTCCACGCCGGCCCTGTCGGCCCAGATCTGGATCTGGTCGACGGCGGCCGCGCGGAATGTATCCGCAGCGCCCAGGATCACTTTCTTCCCCTGGGCCTTGAGCATCGAGGCGAGCTTGCCGATGGTGGTGGTCTTGCCCACGCCGTTCACTCCCACGACCATTATCACATAAGGCTTCTTAGAAAAATCAAAGGGGACCACCTCGGCGGAACCGTCCAGGTCGATGAGCTTGGATATCTCCTCGCGAAGCATGCCTACGAGCTCGTCGAAGGACATATACTTGTCTTTCTCCACGCGCTCCTCGAGCGCATCGATGACCTTGAGCGTGGTGTCCACGCCCATATCGGAGGAGACGAGCGCCTCCTCGATGGCGTCCAGCACGTCGTCGTCGACGCGCGACTTACCCACGACCGCCCTGGAGAGCCTCTCGAAGAAACTCCTCTTGGTTTTCTCAGTACCTTTGTCAAAAATTCCCATACACGGTATCTTGTAACCTACAAATATAGGCAAAAACGGCGAACTAAAAAAAGAGACGGGGCCCTAAAAAAAAGAACCCTGAAAGATATTTGAGAAAAGTGTTAATAAAGCACAGGCTGGAGCGACTTGTCATCCCTTCAGCCTGCATTTTAGATGTAATGAATAATAGACACAATGGGGGTCTATTAAAACGGATTCTCCTTTTATTTCTTCAGACGGATACGATACAGGCCTCCAATGTTTGTACTGAAATAAAATGTGTCACCAACGAGGTATGAACATTCAATCTGGAGACCTATGCGTTTCTTTCTCCACTTCTTTCCGCCATCAGTACTGTAGATGATATCGCAGGCAGTCCCCCATACTCCATTTATGTTTGATACAAGGAGAACTATGTTGTCAGAATAGGTCAATATCTTACGAACTGACTGATATTCATTAACCTCATAAATACTATCAACAGACTTGTCTTGAGTGTTACCAGCTAGTATTAGCCAGCATCCTTCTCTCTCCTGAGTTGCACAAATAGAAATGTCTCCCATCATGGCAAGATGTTCCGGCGAGGTTACAGGGAGTGTTGAGGTAACATTCCCTACTTGATAATATAGGCTGTCCTTGTCATACATTATCCAATACTCACAGTTTCTAGAGCCAATAATCTCTTTAAGCTTAGTAAGATCTCTCGTCGCTGGACGACATTCCATCTGGCCGAGAGTATCAACTATAACCTCATATGAAACATCTGAATCACTAATATAAAAGTGAAATTCATCATTTAATACCCATTGGAGTCCCGGATTCAAATTATAGGGTATTTCAAATACCGACCAATGCTCTGTATTATTGTCATAAACAAATACTGAAGGTGAGCCAACCTGTGGTTCGACCAAACCAAAGATCTTATTCCCGACCGAATAAATGGCATGATAACGTCTATGGTCATAGAATCTATAGCCGTAGCAATCAGTTTTCTCTTGCCATGAATCACCGGCATCATTTGTCTCCCAGATCATTATCTTATACTTGTCGGAAGCAAAGAGAACGCCCTCCGATTCAGACGTAAAACAGAGTGCATCAAGTTGAACGGATAAATCGGTTGAGACAACTTTCTGAATCTCAGGGCCGTTCGAGCAACTGCAAAGGATGCAAGAAATAATGAGGGAACAGAAACTGTTTGTTTTCATTCGTCTATACCTGAAGGGTCTACAATAAACATAAAGCTTAAATATCCATCATTCCCCCACATCTCTTTGAGCAGTTTTTTATATAGTAACATCTCAATAAACGAAGATGAAGCTTTTAGCTCATTGTACCGCATTCTTGCCGTTTGGGGATTTGAAATCCAATAAAGTAATAGATGGCCAACAACTTCAACAACAGGAGGGAAGGCCTGAATACTAAAAATGTCCTTAAAATCTGGTGTAAGTGCAATCTGAACGAGATCGGTCATTTGAAGTTCTTCAATAGGGACTTTACCTCCCTTATTAATATAAGCATTTGAATGTGAGCCGAACGCATAATCTTTGAATTCATCCTTCATCTCAAAGCTATCGCCATCTGGTTCCGATAGACGGTCTTCAATGGCTTTTTGCAAATTAATAGCTACTTTATTAATCCACTTTTTTCCCTGTTTGGACAGTTTTTTCTTTGTTTCATTAAGGAACCGAGTAAGGTATTTATCTCCATATGAAAGATAATATGACGGTGGTGTTATACCTGGATTTCTTGAGACAAAATCATTATATCGGTCTTTATAATAATTGCGGCCAAAGGATACCTTAGGAACAGGGTCAAGGCCATCAATATCGAACAGTCCGATGGGACAATTGAAACAATAGACGAAGGGGCTGAGGCTAAAGTACTTCTCGGCGAGAGGATCATGGCTAAGCCAGGACGCTGTCCGAGGGTCATAGAGCCGGGCGCCGAAATCCAAATAGGGATTGCCGACGGCTGCCGCCGGGGTGCCCGCAGGCGCGCTTGCGCCGACCCTCTGGCCTGCAATTTCCTTGCCACTGAAGCGGTATCTGATGGTGGGTTGTGCGGGCGTTGTGCTGGATGACCAGCCAGCGCTCTCGAGGGTGAACGCTCCGTTGGATGCCCTCACGATGTCAAGGCTTCCGACAT
>JAEEGF010761822.1_pt1 | contig 10925 bp, 9 predicted proteins | sample 9134171 | NCBI WGS metagenome assembly JAEEGF01 (sample SAMN16246542, study PRJNA631951) | gut metagenome | biome: gut microbiome; feature: rumen; material: AP-attached | host: Bos | place: Iran: Karaj | collected 2018-10
CCCAGAACGTCAGAGCACCACCCAGCGTTACCTGAGGCGATACCAGCCAGTTGTCGGGATGCAAGGCCGTACCTGAGTCATTGTCATAACTTGCAGATGCAACAAGACCTTCGCCATCGTGGGCTGTCATACGACCAGTCGTGAGACCAGTGTTGTTGTAGTACTCCCAGTTGAAGCCGTCCTCATCATTGTCAACAGCCATGAACTCTGCGAACTGTTCTGCATCCTCAAAGTCCCAAGTGATGGCCTCACGTGACCTCAACACATGTGAGAATTGATTGTCCCAACCATTGAAGGAAATGGGGGTACCAGGAACCACCAAACCATTGGCACGAGTAACAGCCTGTACTTTGCTCTTAGGTTGTTGCTTGACAACCTTGCTCTGCATCGGTGTTCCTACGATTCCGGCGCTTGCGGTAGCAGCTACTGCTAAACCTAACAATAAGAATAATAATTTCTTCATAAATCGTTAAAAGTTTAAGTTAATAAAAAAATGAATAAATACGATAATAGTCACTTTCGGGTTTTTATAAAGCGCCAAATCCAAGATGGGGAGGGGGGATGTATTATTTGCCGAACAGGACAAAAAAGAAATGATATACTTGAATCTGGTTTTTTATAATTGTTGCAAAAATACAAGTATTTTTTTAAACAACATTACCATTCATCAATATTTTTACACAAATTCCTTTTTTTATAAAAAATTTATCAATATTCATTAACTAATTTTAATAGTATCAGATTTCAGTTTCGGGGTCATTTGGGGTATTGGGTACAAGATAGGCACTCACTTCATAGAGCAGATAGATGGGCAGGAATACGACTGATAAGGTGAACGGGTCACCCGTAGGCGTAATTATGGCAGCTAGGACCAGCAAGGCGACAACCGCATGACGGCGGTAGGTCCTGAAAAAGTTTCGGCGCAAGACTCCAAGCACACCTAGCAGCCATGCCAGCAAAGGCAGCTCAAAGATGATACCCATCACGAATATAAGCATCAGGAAGGTGTCCATGTAGCTGTCGAGCGAAATCTGGTTAGGCACCATCTGGCTCACGTGATAATCGGCAAGGAAGCGCAGGGTGACAGGAAACACAATAAAATAGCCCACCGCCACGCCAAGGAAGAACATCAGGCACCCGATTAAAAAGGCGGTCTTGACACCGCGCTTCTCGCTGGGATAAAGCGCCGGAGCGATAAAGGTCCACAACTGATATAGGACAAAAGGGAATGTCAGTACCAATGCCAACCAAAAGGAGGTGGACATGTGGATGAAAAACTGTGAAGCCAGTTTGATGTTAATCAGTTCAACATGGAAGCCGTCGGTCGTGAACTGCGGTAGCCAGGAAACCGAAGAAGTCATGCGTTCAAACAAGCGATATAGAGCAAAATCGCCATGACAAGGCGCAAGAATCACCGAGTCAAAGACGGTTGGCATGACACAGAACAACGCCACCGTCGCCACAACCAAAACGACGACAATACGCACCAGCACCGATCGCAACGCGTCGATGTGGTCCCAGAACGACATTTCCTGCAGCTTCTCCTCTGGCATTACTGGATGCACAATTGTATTGCCATTAGCAGCAATAAGATCACGCTAAATCACTAAGTTGTTAAGTCTTCTTTTATAACATCTTTGGACTCAAGCCTTTGGCAACATCAAGCATCGTCTTTCTTGTCGAGGTCCTCAAGGGGTTTCTTGAGTTCATCCTCTACCTCATTCATGCCCTGCTTGAAACTCTTGACACCCTTGCCCAAGCCGCGCATGAGTTCGGGTATCTTCTTGCCACCGAAGAGTAACAAGATGACCACAACTATCGCGATGATTTCGCCAGTTCCCAGGTTGAACATGGCCAATACTCCGTTCAGTATCATTTTAAATAGTTCATTTACGGTTAATACTGTTGCAAATGTAGTGTTTTTTTTTGACTTAACGGATAATTGAAGAAAATCTCCCCTAAAAATGATGCCATGTTGTGAAAAAGTAGTAATTTTGGGCATTCAAAAACCATTAACTTCTTATACATATTTTATTAATGAATACCATTAAGAATTTCGATGAGTTGCTCGCTCATCTCAAAGAGAACAATGTGAAGAAACGTGTGGCTGTCGTTTGGGCTGCCGATGAGAAAACTCCCGCTGCCTGCGCTCAGGCTCTTGAGGCAGGTTTTATTGAAGCCATCTTCGTGGGCTGTGAAGAAAAGCTCCGTGCCAATGAGGCCCTGAAGCCCTTTGCCGCCAACATCAGTTATGTTGACGCTACTGATGCCGATGACGCTGCCGCTAAGGCTGTCGCTCTGGTGCGTGAGGACAAGGCCGACGTGCTGATGAAGGGTCTGATCAACACGGACAACCTGCTGCGTGCCGTCTTGAACAAGGAAACCGGCATTCTGCCCAAGGGTAACGTGCTGACCCATGCTGCTGTGGCCGACATTCCCAGCTATCACAAGTTGCTGATTTTCACCGATGCTGCCGTCATCCCCTACCCCAACCAGGCACAGCGCATCGAGATGGTGAAGTATATGTCCAATGTGGCTCGCAACTTCGGCATCGAGGTGCCCAAGGTAGCGCTCATCCACTGTACTGAGAAAGTCAACGGTAAGCATTTCCCCTTCACCGAAGATTATCCCGTGATTATCGAGATGGCCAAGAACGGCGAACTCGGCAAATGCATCGTTGATGGTCCCCTAGACGCCAAGTGCGCTTGCAGCATGCATGCCATGGAGGCTAAGGGTCTGACCTCTCCCCTCGAGGGCGACAGTGATGTGCTCATCATGCCCGACATCGAGGCCGGTAACGTATTCTACAAGGCCATCACGCTGTTTGCCGGTGCCAGCACTGCTGGTCTGCTGCTGGGTGCCAAGTGCCCTGCCGTGGTTCCCTCTCGTGCCGACAGCGCTCAGTCTAAGTTCTACAGCCTGGCTGTAGCCACGATGGCTGCTGAGTAAAATTGCGAATTAATTCTGAAACCAGAAAACATAAAACGAACAACTAAACATATTAATTAAATACAATGAAATTATTAGTCATCAATCCTGGATCGACTTCCACCAAGATGGCAGTCGTTGAGGACGGCGAGCCTCGTTTGATTAAAGTTATTCGCCATTCAGCCGAGGAGCTTGCTCCGTTTGCCAGAATTACCGACCAGTTTGACTTCCGCCGTCAGATGATTATCGGCGAGCTTGATAAAGCAGGTATCCCTATCGAGTTTGACGCTGTTGTTGCCCGTGGCGGCTTGACCAAGCCCGTTGCCGGTGGCGTGTATGCCGTTGACGAGAACATGATTCAGGCCACCTATGCCAGCGAGCATCAGCACGCTTGCGACCTGGGCTGTGTCATTGCCCGTGAGATTGCCAAAGGTTTGAATTGCCCCTGCTTTATCGCTGACCCTGTCGTGACCGACGAGTTGAACGATTATGCCCGCATCTGCGGTCTCAAGCAGTTTAAGCGCGTGAGCATTTGGCACGCTTTGAACCAGCGCGCCATCGCACGCCGATTCGCCAAGGAGAACGGCAAGCGTTATGAGGATCTGAACCTTATCGTTGCTCACCTGGGTGGTGGTATTTCGGTGGCTGCCCATGATCATGGTCGTGCCGTTGACGTGAACAACGCTCTTGACGGTGAAGGTCCGTTCTCACCCGAGCGTGCCGGCAGTCTGCCCGCCCGTGACCTCGTCAACATGTGCTTCAGCGGTGAGTACACCAAAGAGGAAATCCTCAAGATGATTTCGGGCAAGGGCGGTATCAATTCCCTGCTCGGTACTACCGATATGCTTGAGGTTGAAAGACGCATCGAGGCTGGTGATGAGTATGCCAAGCTCGTTGCTGATGCCATGATTTATCATGTAGCTAAAGCCATTGCCGAGAAGGGCGCTGTCCTGTGCGGCAAGATCGATGCCATCATCTTTACCGGCGGTATCGCCTATTGGAAGTATCTCGTTGACGAGCTGAAGAAGCGTGTTGACTGGATGGCTCCTGTTCATGTTTATCCCGGAGAGGATGAGATGTCGGCTCTGGCAGCTAACGCCGCTGCAGCCCTTAACGAGGAAGTAGAGATCAAGAAGTATTGATCACATAGTCTCGGATTACAACACTAAACAATACGAGGACAGCCGTCATGGCTGTCCTCGCTTTATTAATGTATCTTATTTTCAAATTAAATGATGCTGAGCTGCTGAAGATAGGCTATGGTGCCGGTCACTAGGCCGTACAATGAGAGGACAAGGATAATAGAGCCAATGATGCGGTTGATGAGCCACATCGAGCGGATGTTGAAATGGGTGCGCACCTTATCAACGAAGAAGGTAATTACTGCCCACCAGATCAGCGCCCCCATTACAATAAAGGCGTAGCCCAGGATGATGTGGTAGAACTTGTATTCCGGCAAGGGGAAACTGAAACGGGCAAACAGGGGAATAATCAGGAACATGATGAGCGGATTGCTCAAGGTGAACAGGAAACCGGTCACCGTATCACGCCAATAGTCTTCGCGCTGGTCATTGTTCTCTTTAATTTGGCTGACAGGATTGTGGATAATCATGTAAACGGCATAGACAATCAGGATGATACTGCCTATGATCTGCAGAATATTAACATGATCGGCGATAAAATCGGTAACCAGGGAAATGCCCAGTCCCACCAGCAAGCAATAGAACAAGTCGCTGGCAGCGGCTCCCACACCCGTGAAAAAGCCCGAATTGCGACCCTTGTTCAAGGTGCGCTGAATACATAGGATACCGATAGGACCCATGGGTGCCGACAGGATAATACCTATTGACACACAACCGATTAATATGGATATAATTGTACCCAAGTGGGAGGTTATTCAGTTTACAAACTGCAAAATTAATAAAAAGTTCTCAGTTGTCGCTTTTAAGATGTGGATTTTTTATCTCTTCACTGACAAATTCACCATTCACAAGACTTCCGATGATAGTCACTTGAGGCCGACGGGAGAGTTCACCCGGATTGGTTCCAGGCTCTCCTTCAGGCACGGCCATACCACGACGTGAATAGAAGTCTTTCCAATAGTCCGTCACCTGACCTGTCCCATCATGAAATGACATCGGGATCGGGTTGAAAACCAATTCATCGTTACTGTTGACGAAGCAACGCTGGACCAGTTCGCTACAGTATAATGCGCTGTCTCCTGGCAGGTAGAGGTCATCATAGGGCCTGCCCACCAAGAGCAGACATTGCCTGACAGAACGTTTCATATCCACCTCCACATTGACACGGCCCACAATGACCATACCGTTTTGACACAAAAAGGAATCAATCGGTGTGAGACAAACAACGGGTTTCACAGCCTCGATTACATAAAGGGGACCTTGATTACCACCGATGCGGTGAACAATGCCCACGTGGTCAATGGGCAATCCCTCAATTCCACTGGTCACCGCAGTGATGGCATTGGCCGAATCGCTGCAAGCAAAAAGCAAGTCTCCCTCGCACAACTGCTGCCCCATGACCGACAGACAAGAGGACAGCGCAGCAAGGACACCAAGTAATTTAGTACCAAGTGACGCCATTGTTAAAGCTTGAATGCTTGTCATACTTCACATCCTGCAAGATGGAAGACTTGACTGCAATGTGGAAATTGTAACTCTTGTAAGGGCCGACGGGAACAAAGCTGGCGCTCATAACAAAGCAGTGCATCTGACGTGAGATACTACAATTCATGTAGGCAATCTTGTGGGTGTCGAAGTTGTAGCTGCCCGATGCTGATATCGACCAGTTCTTGGTGGGTCGGATAGTTGCATTAAAGCTTAAATTTTGAGTCCATTTCCCGTTGTATTCCAGCTTTTTATAGTTGAATGCCCCGTATCCGTAGGATAAAGAATAATTAAGCGTCAAACTCCAGGGACAATCCCACTTGGCGTATCCGTCAACGAGTTCTAGATCGGTTGTCGGCCCCTTGCCCTCATTCTGTTCCTCGTCCTCTGCTTTATTGTCTCGATTCAGGTTATTATTCTGCTTCGTTTGTTTGTCTTCTTGCTTATTATTCTTCTTTCGTTTGAACGTGTCATTATTAAAGGTATAGGAAAACGAAGTACCTGTGCTAGACAAACGTCCCCAGCCACCACCATTGAACAGACGCAGCTTGTTGATGCGGACGGGCATTCCATTCTCATTGAGAGCATATTTATAGACATCCCACGTGGCGCTCAAGTTGAGGTTGAAGCCTTTCACCAGACGCAGCATGATGCTGGTGTTGAGGTTACTCCATTTCATCGAGTCGGCAGCAAGGTTACACGATTGGCTGAGGGTGAAATTCTCAATAAGCGATATCTTCTTGAATCCAGTGCTGTCATTCTCGCTCTTGACTTTAGCCTCCAGGTTATTGGCAATGTTGAACGTTATAGTTCCCGATTTGCCGTTCGGCGCATTGCCGTAAAGTCCATGCTGGAAGTAACTGTAGCGAACAGGGGTCACTGTACCATCACTTGCCACACGTTCATAGTTGCCGTAATACCCCCAGAATGGGGCTCCAAAGTCAGGCATGGCCGAGAAAGAGATGGTTGGCGTCATCACATGGCGTACCATCTGCAATTTCTCGCTCAGCTTGCCCAAGAATTTCAAGGGCTTGAAGAAACCGTAAACCTTGGTACTCAAAGACACGCCAAAACTGAAGTCAAAGATATTGTAAAAGCCATAGGTGGTATCTCTGACTACCGCACTGGCATTGGGATCCCACTGCTGGCGTATCTTGCTGGTGTACATGCGGTCATTCAAGGTGATGCTGGGTGTAAGATTAAAATACTTCAGCAGATTGAATGTCGCTTGAACAGGAACCGTGTGACTCATACCGTTACGCCAATCCTTGACCAAGCTTTTATGCAGGAATTCGTTCTGCTTGGCAGTCAGCGAGTTCTGGAACTTACCGTTATAACTTATCTTGATTTTCTCGTACCACCGTTCATCGCCCACGACACGCTTGCGCTTGAAGGGAGCCGTCTGGCTCATACTGATGGTGATATTGGGGAACGAGACAGTGATAGTCGAGTCGGAAGTGCGCTGCGACACGTTGGCATTGGTCGAAATGGTCCACTTGCTGTTGGGAATCTTGTAGGTCAAGTTGACCGTACTGCTCTTGGTGTTCTCGGTGAAGGAGTTGGTGTAATAGGTGTTCAAACTGTTGCGGCTATAGCCCGTTGTCGCAAAGTTAACGCTTGCCGAGAATGTCAAATAGGGATTTGCCTTCTGGTTCTGGCTATGGCTCCACAAGATCTGGAAGTTGTGCATCTTGTTGTAGTCCGGATCGCCTTTCTGGCCAGTCACTGTTGTCAGATAATTGGCGCTGAACGAACCGGAAAACTTGTATCGCCAGGAATAGGACGACTGAGCTGACAGGCCCCAAGAGCCACGCGTATAGATCTCACCGGTAATTGCAAGGTCGGCATGCTGTCCCAAGGCCATATAGTAGCCGCCATTGCGCAGATAGAAACCACGGTTATAGTCCTCGCCGAAGGTAGGCACTAGGATACCGCTTTGATACTTCTCGCTGAACGGGAAATAACCAAAAGGCACAGCGATGGGTAACGGCAAGTCTTCCAGTACCATATAGGCAGGTCCTGTCACGACGTTCTTCTTGGGCTTGACCTTAGCTTTTGTGAGCTGGAAATAGAAGTGGGGATGCTCGTGGTCTTCACAGGTCGTGTATCTACCGTCCTTGATATAATAGTAGTCATCCTCGGTCTTCTTGGTGATGCCGCCAGTGAGGAACCCTTCGCCCTGCTCAGTGACAATGTCGGTAATGTAGCCACGCTTGGTCTTGAAGTTGTATTTCATCACGCGGGACTCATATTCTCCACTATTGTCCTTAAACACGGGGCTACCGGTAACCTCACCGATAGAGTCAAGCACACCGATGGCCTGCACCTGGCTGCTGTCCATGTCCATGCTGATCTGTGAGGCGCTCATGTCGATATCACCGTAAATGATCTTGCTGCCACCATACATCACCGCATGGTTACGGCCGAAGAGGATGATACTGTCCTTGGCATTGAACTCCACCACATGGTCGAGGTCCACTTTCTCGCACACAAAACGGCTCGTATCACTCGATACCCCCGAGTTCCGTTGACGAGAATCAAGATTATGCGCCTTAGTCGTGTCAACCTCATTCTTGACGATAGAATCAACCATTTGGTTCAGGTCGAGAACATCACCCTTGACCTGCCCATACGTTAAGCTAGGCAGCAGCACGGATGCTACCACCAGCAGTAGGACAATATGTAGATTTTTTATCGTCAAATCTTGCTACTAAACGGCAAAATTACTCATTTTTACGCAAGAGACGCCTATCAGCAGCGAATTATTCTCAAGAATTGTGCCAATTTTGGTTTTATTATCTTTTTTTAGCAAGATGAAGATGCCAACCGACAAGTTTTTGCTATATTTGCAGGTTCAATAAATAAGAAATCAACTAATAACTGCAATATCATGTATAACGTCAAGTCTAACCATGCCGATGAATTTATCGACGACAGCGAGATACTAGACACTCTAGCCTACGCTGAAAAGAACAAGAGCAATCGTGCTCTGATAGAGGAAATCATTGAGAAGGCAGCCAAGTGCAAGGGTCTTACCCACCGTGAGGCTGCTGTGTTACTGGATTGTGACCAGCCAGACCTCATTGAACGCTACGAGCAATTGGCACGTGAAGTGAAAAAGCGCTTCTACGGTAACCGCATCGTGATGTTCGCACCGCTTTATTTGTCCAATTACTGTATCAACGGTTGCGTCTATTGTCCCTACCATGCCAAAAACAAAACCATTCCTCGCAAGAAACTGTCACAGGACGAAATCCGTGCTGAGGTAGAGGCCTTGGTCAAGATGGGTCACAAGCGCATCGCTCTCGAAGCTGGCGAGCACCCCGTGATGAATCCGCTGGAATACATTCTGGAGTCAATTCACACTATCTATGATACCAAGGTGGGCAATGGCGAAATTCGCCGCCTGAATGTGAACATCGCAGCAACCGAGGTCGAGGCCTACGAGAAACTCAAGGCCGCTGGCATCGGCACCTATATCCTGTTCCAGGAGACCTATAACCGCAAGAACTACGAGGCCCTTCATCCCACGGGACCGAAGAGCAACTACTGTTACCATACTGAGGCAATGGACCGTGCCCAATTGGGTGGCTGTGACGATGTTGGCATCGGTGTGCTCTATGGCTTGACGACCTACCGTTATGACTTTGTAGGTCTTCTCATGCATGCCGAGCACCTGGAGGCTCGCTTCGGCGTGGGCCCGCACACCATCAGCGTGCCGCGCATCTGCCCTGCCGAGGACATCACGCTTGACGAGTTCCCCGATGTGCTGCCCGACGACATCTTCTGCCGCATCATCGCTGTCATTCGCTTGGCAGTGCCTTATACCGGTATGATTATCTCGACCCGCGAGAGTCAGAGCGTTCGCGCCAAGGTTCTTGACTTGGGTGTTTCACAAATCAGCGGCGGCAGCCGCACCAGCGTGGGCGGTTACACCACCGTTGAGCGCCATGACGAGACGGCCCAGTTTGATGTGAGCGACACGCGCACCCTCGATGAGGTCATCAACTGGCTGCTGTCCATCGGCTATCTGCCCAGCTTCTGCACCGCTTGCTACCGTTCGGGCCGCACTGGCGACCGCTTCATGGCATTGTGCAAGGCAGGCAAGATTGGCGACATTTGCACCCCTAACGCATTGATGACGCTTAAGGAATACCTTATGGACTTCGCCAGCGAAGACACCGTCGCTAAGGGTAATGCTCTCATCGAGAAAGAGTTGACTAAGATTACGAATGAGCGAGTTCGCGAAATCGCCACCAAGCATATCCAAGAAATTGCGGGAGGCAAACGCGACTTCTACTTCTAATCAACCATAAAGAAAACAACAAGTACAATAAATACAAATCAAGAATATTTAGATAATTGTATTTATTGTACTTGTTGTTTTCCTTTTTATTAAAGATTTCGTTTTTATGGCAGATCATGCTTTTAACAGGACACCCCAAAGTGAGCGGTTGCACATTGCTTTGTTTGGACGACGTAATGCTGGCAAGTCATCGCTTATCAACGCACTGACAGGACAACAGATTGCCATCGTGAGTGATGAACCAGGAACGACGACAGATCCAGTCATGAAGTCGATGGAAATCCTGCCGCTGGGCCCCTGTGTGCTGATTGACACGGCAGGCTTTGATGACAGCGGCAAAGTGGGTGACTTGCGTACTGAGCGCACCCGCGAAGTCATCAAACAAACCGACATAGCGATCCTTGTCACCGATGCCACCTCGCTTGAGGACGAGATACGTTGGGCTAGGCTGCTCAAACAGGCCGATGTGCCATACGTCGCTGTACTGAATAAAGTGGACCTGAGGCAGGAAGTCCCCTCTACCCTACTTGCCGATATCGCCAAGCGGTTAGGATGCGATGTGATTCCTGTGAGCGCACTGAACGGCACTGGACTTGACCTGCTGCGGCAGACATTAGCAGGGCTGACACCTGAAAGCGAGAAGCAATCATTGACAGGTTCACTTGCAAAGCCAGGCGATACTGTACTGCTGGTTATGCCACAGGACCCTCAAGCCCCCAAAGGTCGCCTCATTTTACCACAAGTACAGACCTTGCGTGATCTGATGGATAAAGGATGCATTGCCATCTGTTGTACAACCGAGGACATCGACCGTACTCTAGCAGCTCTGAAAGAACCGCCACACTTGATTATCACTGACTCACAGGTGTTTGACATCGTAGAGAAGAAGAAGCCCGAAGACAGTTTGCTCACATCATTCTCAGTTCTCATGGCTGCCCACAAGGGTGACATCCGTTTCTTTGTCAGGAGCGCCATGGCCATCGACCGCATGACCGAGCAGTCACGCGTGCTCATTGCCGAAGCCTGTACCCATGCTCCATTGTCCGAGGATATCGGTCGCGTGA
>JAEEGF011346640.1_pt1 | contig 10923 bp, 8 predicted proteins | sample 9134171 | NCBI WGS metagenome assembly JAEEGF01 (sample SAMN16246542, study PRJNA631951) | gut metagenome | biome: gut microbiome; feature: rumen; material: AP-attached | host: Bos | place: Iran: Karaj | collected 2018-10
TGAGGGCCGTCTGTCCGACGAAAGACAGGAAGATGCCGTCGGGACGCTCCTTCTCGATGACCCGCTCGACGAAGTCGGGGGTGACGGGCAGGAAGTAGATTTTGTCCGCGACGCCTTCGCTGGTCTGGACCGTCGCAATGTTGGGGTTGATCAGGACCGTGGCGACGCCCTCTTCGCGCAGGGCTTTCAAGGCCTGCGATCCGGAATAGTCGAATTCGCCGGCCTCGCCGATCTTCAGGGCGCCGGAGCCCAGTACGAGGACTTTCCGGACGGGGGATTCCGGCTGCGCTGCGGTCTCGGGGGCGATGTGCCCGCTGATCGGCGGCGTCCCGGCCCTCACGCCCGGATCCATCAGGGCGACGAAGCGGTCGAAGAGGAATTCCGTGTCCAGCGGGCCGCCGCTGGCTTCCGGGTGGAACTGCACTGAGAACCAGGGCATCGTCGCGTGCTCGAGCCCTTCGTTGGAACCGTCGTTCATGTTGACCAGCAGCTCCTTCCAACCTTTCGGCAGGGTGCCGCCGTCCAGGGCGTAGCCGTGGTTCTGGCTGGTGATGAAGCAGCGGGTGGTCCCTGCGAGCCGCACCGGCTGGTTGTGGCCGCGGTGGCCGTATTTCAATTTCCGGACGGAGGCGCCGGCCGCGAGACCGAGCAGCTGGTTGCCCAGGCAGATGCCCATGACGGGGCGCACGTGCCGCCCCGCACGCGCATCTTCCAGGCCGCGCTCCATTTCCTTCCGGAGCACGGCGACCGTCTCCCGGCACTCTTCCGGGTTGCCGGGGCCGTTGCTGAGGAAGACGCCGTCGTACTCCAGCCCCGTGTAGTCATAGTCCCAGGGGACGCGCAGCACTTCCAGCCCGCGGCCGAGCAGGCAGCGGATGATGTTGTATTTGACGCCGCAGTCCACGAGGATGACCCTCCTGGGGCTGTCGCTGCCCGGATGGGTGCTCTTGTAGAGGATGGGCTCGCGGCAGGAGACCTCGGCGGCGAAATTGCGGCTGCCGTAGTCGGACTCCTCGTCCGGAGCGTCCGGTACCCCTTCCGGGACGATGCGGCCGCGCATCACGCCCCGTTCGCGCAGGAGCTGGGTAAGGGCGCGTGTGTCGATGCCCGTGATGGCGGGGATGCCCTCCCGCCGGAGCCATTCGTCGAGGCTCTCTTCAGCATCCCAGTGGCTGTAGGCCTTGCTGTAATCCGCCACGACCAGTCCGCGGGCGTAGATGTGGCTGCCTTCGAAATGCTCCTCCAGCCCGTCGTCTTCCCGCCGGTGGGAGGGGACGCCGTAGTTGCCGATGAGGGGGAAGGTGGTGACCAGGATCTGGCCTGCGTAAGAGGGGTCCGTGAGGCTTTCGGGGTAGCCGGTCATCGCCGTGTTGAATACCACTTCGCCCGACGTGCTCCCGATGTGTCCGAAGGCTTCACCCTGGAATAGGGTGCCGTCTTCGAGGATCAAGTTCGCTTTCATATATGCACAAAAAAACCGGTCCTTGGGGTCGGACCGGGATACAAAGATAAAAACTGAATTTTTTTCGTGCAAGATTATTTACGGCATCGTCTCGATTTTTAGATGCTGGATCTTATATCCGGACCCGTCGATGCTGACGAAGAGGGTGACCAGGAAGGTCTCGCCACCCGTCTTGAGGGTGCCGATGGCGTATTTCTTGTTGCCTTTGCCGGCCGTGTGGGAGATGGTGAAGGAGCGGGGAGCGTTGGCCTCGAAAAAGTTCTTCACGATCTGGCGAGCCTGGTTTTTGCTGCAGTTGTTGGACGTCTGCCGGATGCTGACCTCAAGATTGTCGGCAAACCAGGCAGACAGGCTCTCCCCGTCGCCCTGCGAGATATACTTTGAAATCGGTACGAACACGTCGTACTCTCCGCTCTGTGCCCGGACCACCCCTGACAGAGAGAGAAGCATGCCCAGGGCGAGTCCGATGATTTTGGCTGATCTTTCCATACTGCGTAAGGATTTGATTGCAAATATCAAGCCACCTGCTTATCTTTGCTTGAAAGTATGAAAATAAGTTTGATCACCGTCGGGAAAACGGACGTGAAGTGGGTGCGGGAGGGCTTGGACCTGTATGTATCCCGCCTTTCCCATTATGTCCCCTTTACGCTGGACGAGATCCCCGAGTTGAAAAACGCCGCCTCGCTGAGCCGCTCCCAGGTCAAGGAGAAGGAAGGTGAGTTGGTCCTGCGGCGGATCAAGGACGCCGATGAGGTGATCCTGCTCGACGAGCGGGGCCGCGAGATGCGCTCCGTGGAGCTGGCCGCATTCCTGGAAGAGAAGCTCTCCCGGGGCGGGAGGGACCTGGTATTCGTCATCGGCGGGGCCTACGGATTCTCCGACAGGGTGTACGGCCGGGCCGACGCGAAACTGTCCCTGTCCCGGATGACTTTCTCGCACCAGATGGTGAGAACGATTTTTGCAGAGCAACTATACCGCGCATTTACGATTATCAAGGGAGAGCCCTATCATCACGAATGAATTCCTTGCTGAATAAGATACGGACCCGGGACTTTCTGGCGCTTGCGCTGGTCTTCGTCGCCTTCGTCTTCCTGCTGCTGTCGCTGCCGTTCAACTCCGGCAGCGTGGATACGGCGGGTGAGGCGCGCAAGGCGGGACGCCAGCTCGCCCGGCGCATGATCCGGCTGGAGGCCTGCATGCAGCAGACGCTGATCGAGCAGGATGAGAGCTGGCTCGAACTGACGCCCCTGCCGGAGGACATGGTCATCTATAAATATGTCGATGACACGCTCCGCTCCTGGGGCAACCAGTTCTCCCTCAAGAACGACGACATCTCGCACCGGATGGTGTATCCGATGTTCGCCAACCCCAAGGCGCAGTACGAGTCGCCCCTGACCGCCGTGACCGCGGAACCGTCCCTGATCTGCATGGGCCCGAAATGGTACCTGGTCAAAAGCCTCGTGCAGGATGACACGGAGGTCATCGGCGGCCTGGAGATCGTGGACGAATACGACGTCAGCCTGCCCAACAAGGTGAACCGCTGCCTGAAGCTGCCGGCCAAGTACAACATCCGCCCCCTGTCCCACAGCGGCGGGTCTACGGTCGAGCTGGATGGCCGGCCCGTCTTCAAGGTGACCTCTGAGTCGCTGCAGCGGGATCCGCAGCGCCATTCGGCTTTCGTGTGGCTTGCCTTCGCTTTCTTCGCGGCGGCGGCGCTGCTGTACCTCCACAACGGCAGGACCCTGAGGCGCTACGCCCTCGTGCTGCCGGTCCTGATGGCGCTGACCGCGGCCCTGTATTTCTGGGGGCGCGGCGCCAACATCCTCAGCAGCCTCTTCTCCCCGGCCGTCTACGCGGACGGCAACGTACTGTATTCGCTGGGCGCCGTGTTCATCCTCAACATCGGCATCATCCTGCTGGTCCTCTGCACCTATTTCGTCCGCGTGGAGCTGTACCGCCGGATCCGGGGGACCGTCTGGCTGGACCTGCTGTCCGTCCTGGGCCTGCTGCTGGTCGCCGGGATCTGGGTCTATTCCATCTTCGTGGTCCGCAGCATCGCGCTCAACTCGGGCATTTCCCTGGAACTGTACAAGCTGAACGAACTGTCGCTCTGGTCGGGGCTGGTGTACCTTTTCTTCATCGCCCTGCTGATGATGGTCCCGCTCCTGCTGCAGATGCTGCGTCCCGCACTGCGCAAGTGGTTCGGCCTGCGGTTCGACGCGCTGTCGGCCCTGTCGCGCGTCGTGATCGCCGTCCTATTCTCCACCACGCTGGTCCTGGTGACGGCGCTGGCCGGATTCCGGAAGGAAGAGAGCCGCCAGGCCGTCTGGGCCAACCGCCTGTCCATCGACCGTGACATCGTGGCCGAGCTGAACCTGCGCTCCCTGGAGCGGCCGATCGACCGGGACGGCGTCATCGCCGCCATCGCCGGCCTGCCCAACAGCGCCGGCATCATCCTGAACCGCATCACGGACAACTACATGTCCCGTTTCGTGCAGGACTACGACATCTCCGTCTATCTGGTCAATGAGTCGGAGGCGACGGCCGAGACCGCCGAATTCCTGCGCCGCAAGACGGAGGACGGCGAGCCGGTGGCGAAGGGCTCCCGTTTCCTGTATTCCTATCCCGTGGGCGTCCATGCCGTGTATACCGGCATATTCCGCTATTACAACGCGTACACGGGCGTGACGGACATGCTGATCGAGCTGGAGCCGAAGGCCAACAAGCAGGATAAGGGTTATTCGACCCTGCTCGGGGTTTCCGCGCCGGGGCGGGTGCTCATCCCTTCCAGTTATGACTATGCGAAATACAGCGGTCCGGCGCTGGTCACCCTGCGGGGCAACTACGCCTATCCGACGGTCCTGACCGAGAGGCAGGAGCATATCATCTACGAGACGGACCAGCCCCGTTTCACCGAGGACGGCTACCTGCATTTCGTCAACCGCATCTCCGACGAGGACGTCATCGTGATCTCGCGGCCGAAGGTCAAGGCGAGCCGCTTCGTCACGGGCGGCGTGTTCCTGTCCCTGATGGCCTTCTTCGCCTTGACCGTGCTGCTGCTCACCCGCCGGCGCCGGTCGGAGAATGTCTTCGAGCGGAACTATTTCCGCTCCCGCGTATCCAGCGTGCTCGTCCTTTCCCTGGTCATCACCCTGGTCGTGCTGGCCGCCGTGAGCGTCTATTTCGTCTATGACCGCAGCGAAGAGAACCTTTCCGCGATGATGTCGGACAAGGTCAACTCCATCCAGGCCCTGCTGGAAGCCGCCTGCCGCGACGCGAAGTCGACGGAGGACCTGGGGAGCAAGGATTTCAAGGACGCCTTCGAGTCCGCGAGCAATACGCTGAAGTCCGACATCACCCTCTACGGCACGGACGGCAAGGTCTTCGACTCCACGACGCCGGAGATCTTCGACCGCCTGCTGATGGGCTGCCGGGTCAACCAGGTCGCCTTCCATCGAATCACCCACGAGAACAAGCGCTATTACATCCAGCGCGAGAAGATCGGCGGCAAGCCCTATACCGCCCTGTACGCCCCGATCCGCAACGCGGAAGGGAAGATCCTCGCCCTGATGAGCTCCCCCTACACGGAGGAGAACTATGACCTGAAGATGGATGCCGTGATGCACTTCGTCACCATCCTGACGGTGTTCCTGATCCTGCTGATCATCGCGCGCTTCATGATCCGCGCCATCGTGGGCAAGATGTTCAAGCCCCTGGAGCTGATGGGCAAGAAGATGAGCGCCGCCGACGTCGAGAGCCTGGAGCACATCCGGTACGACAACGACGACGAGATCACCTCGCTGGTGCGCTCCTACAACCGCATGGTCGACGACCTGACCCGGAGTACCCGGGAGCTGGCGCAGGCGGAGCGCGACAAGGCCTGGAGCGCGATGGCGCGCCAGGTCGCCCATGAGATCAAGAATCCGCTGACGCCGATGAAACTCCAGATCCAGCGCCTGATCCGGCTCAAGGAGCGGAATGTGCCCGGCTGGGAGGAGCGCTTCGACGAAGTGTCTTCCATCGTCCTGGACCACATCGACATCCTGACGGAGACGGCCAACGAGTTCTCTACCTTCGCTAAACTGTACAGCGAGGAGCCGACGCCCATCGACCTTGACCGCCTGATCCGCGAGGAGCTGTCGATGTTCGACAACAAGGAGGACATCCGTTTCGAGTACCTGGGCCTCGAAGGCGTGACGGTGATGGGCCCGAAACCGCAGCTGACGCGGGTGATCGTCAACCTGGTCGCGAATGCGGTGCAGGCCGTGGAAGCCCGGATGCAGGAGGAGACCGAAGACGGGAAAGAGCCGGAACCGGGCCGCGTGCTGGTCCAGTTGCGCCATTCCTCGGAAGACGGCTTCTACGACTTCGTCGTGGAAGACAACGGCCGCGGCGTGTCGGAAGAGAACGTCCCAAAACTCTTCACGCCCAACTTCACGACCAAGACCGGCGGCACCGGCCTCGGCCTGGCGATCAGCCGCAGCATCCTGGAGAAATGCGGCGCCACGATCGGCTACTCCACCTCCTTCGCCCTTGGCGGCGCCTGCTTCACCGTCCGGTATCCCAAGTAACGGTCATTGCCCAGGGTGGCAGAGGGCCCCGGACTGCATTCCCCGAAGGGTTCTTTCCTGCAGTCCGGGGCCCTCTGCCACCCTGGCCGGCGCTTACTGGGTCCCGAGGTGCAAAATGACCCTGTTTTGCACCTCGTGGGCGGGGATGCCTCGAAGTTCTTGCATTTGGGTTGGATTGGAGGTGATATATGCAGGTGTGTTTTGTGTCAGATAAGAATTGACTATCTTTGACTGTCAGATAAATCGTAATTTATTTTCAATTGGTTCTGGAAATGAAGATAGGGACAAGAGATGGTGTGTTAATTGCGGCTTTGGAGGAGAATCTGAAACACCTAGTTATGAAAAGGTTTGCGGTTTCGTTATTTCTAGTTGCTACTGCTCTATCGGTAAGTAATTGTGGTTCCTCAGCTTCTTTAATCAGCAGAGACCAGATGCTCATCCTTGGGACACCATATCCCAATGATCATTCTTTCCATAGAGCAATTGCAACAGAAATAGAGGATGGTTTTAAGGTGGCTTCTGATTGGGGCCGTGGTGAGTTTGACAGCAATACAATAAGGATAGAATTCTCCATTGATTACGATATCAAGGTGGGACATGAAGTCCCGATGGAGCACTGCTATTTTGGATATCCATGTTCCAGTAACATTGATCATAATACCTTCACGATAAAAAGTGGGCATGTTTATTTGAAAAGCAGAACCGATGATCAGATTGTCGTTCGGTTCAAGAATGCTTGTTTTTCGCTTAGTGCCGATGGGGATTATCTTCTAAACGGAGACCTATCGTTTTCTATTTCGCAATAAGCACCTTCATAACGAAGCCCTGAAACAAAAGGACGTTGATGAAAACGCTAAATTCCAATTTATCGCTCACTTAGGAGGGCGATTATTTCTTCTGATACTTTGCAGAAACTATCGCACGGCAGGGCAGGACTGATCCATCCGATAATCTCTTTTTTACCGGTGCTTTGCCGGAATTTTGCTTCAAATATGTTGCCCTCACTCCCAGTCGCGAAGAGGGAGAGGCCGAAATCGTGCTCAAGGGTGCGCTCAGATGGACCCTTGCGCGTGAAAAAGGCCGAAATCGTGCTCAAGGGTGCGTTCAGATGGACCCTTGCGCGTGAAAAGGGAGTAAAAAAACACTAAACCGTCCCGGAGAAATGCAATTTGTTTCACCTATGTTTAACCAGTAAAAACAATATAAGCTCACTAACAATAAGTTAGCAAGCTTATATGTGATTCCGTTGGGATTCGAACCCAAGACAAAACCTACTCGTTATCAAGCACTTCCTCAGAGTGTTTATTATTTGGTCGCAAATATGTCACATTTCTCTTTGCGTACATCAAATATACGATTATTTCCTCGATAATTTTTATGAGTTTAGGTTTATTTCAACCTGATTTTGCAGGATTACAGGTTTGTTCAAACCTATTTTGCTGGAAAACAGGTAAGAATCGAACCTGTTTTGTACAAATCAAGGTTGATTTATTCAGATGAACAGTCTGATAGATTCTGTCCCTGTACCTGTTTCTGCTGTGTTTTAAGTTCTTCCTTAAACTCTCTTAGGTGCTTCTCTTCCAGCTTTTTCTCTATGTCTGGCATTACTTTCTTTTTCTCTTCTAGCCTTTCATTTAACTCAATGACTCCAATGACGTCATTTATAAACTGTATCAAATCTTTATAATCCAAATCAGGGTGTTTTCGATAATAGTGAATCTCCTCATTTCCTACCCATGCAGCTGCATTTACATGAGCAAACAGATAATCTTCCTTGATATAGGTTGAAATAAGGTTAGCGAAAGTTCCTGTTTTTTCAATCTCAGCTGCTTTATCCGGATCTTTATAAATTGCATAGTCGTATACGAGGAACTCTAATGCTTTTCGATATCCCGCTCCACAGATACTAAGCAATTTCAACTTTTGAGCGGTTAGAGCTTCATTATAGATGGTTTCAAACTGTGGACTAATCCTGTTGATGGTAGAGGAGAAATATTTATGGGGTAAGGGATAATAAGGATCTATTTGCCAAGAGGCGAATATATCCACCTTTTTACCAGTTTGATTACAAGAAATGACGGACCAGACTCCACAACAACTGAAATAACCTATAAATAAGCGTTTTCCATCTAAAGGATCATCGAATGCGGAGAGAAGGATAACTGTAATTATCTTACCGCATGAAGGGCAAATTAGCTGTGGAATACTTTGAATATCAATAAATCCGTTGCCATTAAGAATAGGGACTTGTCTCTCCATATAACTTTAATCTTTATATTAAAGCCACCCTTCAATCAATGTCATCTCATCAGTTATAGTTATGGTATTCATTTGAAGACGAATGGAGGTTCCGTCTTCCAGAGTGAATGATATTGAAAATGGACAGGGATAAACATTGCCTTCTTGGAACATATCATTCGAAGTGTCATTGGATATCGCTCCACTGATATGTACTCTCGTATTCTGCTGAAAGTGGTGATATACTATTGCATGCCCGCTGTATTCGTAGAATTTGGTGAAGAATCTGATTTTGGAATCGAAGGAACTGCGAAAAGTCAATCGATTGTTTTTAAGCGTATAACGGTCTTTTGGTACGAGAATGTTGATACAATCTCTTTCTTCTCCAATAACCTTTGGCCCGCTAAAACAAGCGATAGAAATATTCCCTTCAAGGTCCTTAATCATATATCCCTTATCTTCAAATTCCACACGCGTATTCTCATGGAGAAAGTAAGAACCCTCCGTTTCATTCAAAGGTGCTTTTGTGCACGAGGCCAATGAACAAACAATAAGGATTATTGCAACTCTTGCAACGATAAAGGTAAGTCTATTCATATTATAACTATTCTTTTCTATATCTAAACGCAAAGGTATTGATTTCTTGCATAATTATTTGGTGTAAAGTTACTCACTTTCTCCCACACTTTGGCACATCCTCCATTTATCTTCGCTGCCATGATCACTCATTACTGCCAAACACTTGAGGAAACCTTGAAGAAAGCCAAGCAAGCAGGTAAGCAACCTGGCTGCGAGTACTGGGGAATAACAGTCTCCGGCAAGAAAGGGTTTGTGGTTTACAAGAATGGGACGGTGGCGGAGAGATCTGTGGGTGCTTTTGATTGAAATTGTCAAAAGTGTGCTGTTTGGTTTAAAGGCAAAAATAAAAATCCCCTCCCGATTAACGAGAGGGATGTAAATGTGAGGATTTGCCCTCGCTTTACCAGATACTCTATTTAGTTTAGCCGCTTACAATTTTAGTACCCAGTTTACATTTACATTTTCACTTCTCGATTTCCAATCATCAATAGGCTGGCCGTTTGAGTAATAAACAGTAATGGTCTCCTTCTGATTTCCACAATCACAAACCGTAAGTGCAGTATTCTTTGATACATCCAGAGAAGTCAACTGATTATTTATGCACCACAGAGTCGTCAGTCCAGTATTATTGGAAACATCCAAAGAAGTTAACTGATTATTACCGCACGACAAAGACGTCAATGCAGTATTCTTTGACACATTCAGAGAAGTTAACTGATTATCACCACAGAATACTTTAGTCAGTCCAATGTTCTTGGAAAAATCCAAAGAAGTTAACTTGTTCTCACTACAATCAACAATCGTAAGTGCAGTGTTCTTTGATACATCCAGAGAAGTAAACTGATTATTTCTGCACCAGAGCTTCGTCAGTGCAGTGTTCTTTGATATATCCAGAGTAGTTAAGTCGTTGTAACTGCACAACAAAGAAGTCAGTGCCGTGTTCTTGGAAATATCCAGGGAAGACATCTTGTTTTTCCAACAATCCAAATACACCAATGCTGTATTCTTGGATACATCCAGAGAAGTCAATTGATTGTTTTCGAATTGCAGATACATCAGGGCGGTATTCTTGGATACGTCCAGAGTAGTTAACTGATTGTAATCGCAGTGCAGAGACGTCAGTGCAGAAAAGTACTCAATTCCTTTCAATGACTTGATGGATTTACGATCAACAATTATTGGCTCGGAGACTGCAGCTGCTTCTTGCATGGAAACCTTCCCGTCGTGATCAACATCAAAGTAATCATAGCAGTACTTAATAAAATTGGAATCTTCCATCGTCGAACAGACATCATCCACTTCTTTGAGAGAAGTCTCCTTTTCGCAGGAAACAAGCAAAACACAAGAAACGACAACCGATACTAGAATTCTTTTCATTTCGAAAACTTAATATGATAATCAAATATGTCTGCCAGAGGTGTTCGTTGACCAGCCTCTGACAGACACAAAGATATGTAGAATTAAACGATTTACAAAGGCTGGAACAGCATGTAAAGCGGATATACGCAGAATCCCGAACATGCCTTTACACCCATGAAGATCCCCAGGTTGTTCGCTGTGAGCCATTCCCCGATACCGGGAAGGTTGTTCTCATCCAAGAAGGCAAGCTGGCTTGACTGCATCGGATGATTGAGGTTGACCGTCACATCCGCATAGTATTCACCATCCTCCGTAACCATGAGGACGGCGACGGTGCCGTTAAGGTACTCTTCCCTTCGGAGGAGTACCCTGACACCGTTGAACGTATATGACTTCATATCGCTTCAATCTTGCTTGCAAAGACCTCGACATAATCCCTGTCCTTTCCTTCAGCATCGACGTATCGCCGCATACGGAGCCTTCCCTGGACATGGAGCTGTGCTCCTTTCTGGATGATGTCCATGTCGGGACACTGTTCCTGCCATGCTATGACTCGATGCCAGGTGTTATCACAATCTTTTGATAACACCTGTTATCCAAAGACAATTGTTATCAAATCTTGACATAAACCGGTGTCCTCTGCATGGTTTTCAGCTTGTTGTGCCCAGCAGTGTTAAGGACTTAGATAACAAGCTATTCTTGAGGTGCACTGCA
>JAEEGF012312159.1_pt1 | contig 10923 bp, 8 predicted proteins | sample 9134171 | NCBI WGS metagenome assembly JAEEGF01 (sample SAMN16246542, study PRJNA631951) | gut metagenome | biome: gut microbiome; feature: rumen; material: AP-attached | host: Bos | place: Iran: Karaj | collected 2018-10
GTATTTCCGAGGAAATGGATATCACCACCGAGTTCCAAACCTTCCGCTTTACCACTACGGACACCTTCATCACGGACATGGACTTTGAGATGCTCTTCCAATTCGGCTCCGAAGAGACTTCTCAGATGGGGGAGAACACCATTGAGTTTTCCGACATCACCATCTACAAGATGAATGCCCTGTAAGTTTTTGCCACGGAGTGTGAGATATGAGAAAGGCAATCTGTAAACAAGTTGGGGTTCTTTGCTCCCTCTGCCTCCTGCTGACCGCTTGCGGCAGCAGGGGAGCAGACGGCAATGCTCTCCCCGGAGCTTATGACGATGAGGGGGAACCCTTCGCGGAAGATGTGACGGATCGGGACTTTTCCGAATTTCGCACCCCCGGTTCCTTGGAAACGGCATTTCAATATGAGACCTTTTTCCTTCCCGCAGTAGACGGCATTGCACAGCCCTATGTGGGGGATGCAATGCCCTACTACGAGGATGGAACCTACTATATCTATTATCTGAAAGATGGGGGAGACTCCTACAATCACTCGGTCTATCTGACCAAGACCGGGGATTTTATCTCCTATGAGGAAGTGGATGACCCGGTTCTGGAGGCGGACCGCAGCGGCGGTCAGGATGCCTGGATCGGAACCGGTTCCCTGGTAAAAGCGGGAGAGGATTACCTCTTCTTTTACACCGGGCACGGATCCCATGCGGACTGCGAGTTCGCAGAGAAGATCCGGGTGGCCAGAGGCAGCAGCCCGGAAGCCTTCGAGAAAGTGGAAGGCTTTGAGATCACGCCGCCCGGGGAACTGAACCAGAAGAATGATTTCCGGGATCCCCAGGCCTATTACGATGAGGAGACGGGGAAGATCACACTGACGGTGACCGCTTCCAAGGACAATGTGGCCAGGGTGCTGAAATACAGCCTGTCACCGGACCTTTCTCAGGTCACTTACGAGGGGATCATCTTTGACGACCCTACAAAGCAGTTCTGGAATCTGGAATGCACCGACACCTTCCGGATGGGTGACTTTTACTATCTGACCTATTCGGCCCAGGACGATACCTTATGGTATGCCATCTCCGATACCCCTTACGGACCCTACCGGGATGCCGCACGGCTGGACGGGCAGCTCTTCTACGCAGCCAAGCATGTGGAGAGCCCTGTTGGCTGCTATATGGTGGGCTGGGCAAGACGCAGCGAATCCCCTTCCTCCACCTCCGATGTGGCAGCCTGGGCAGGAAACCTGGTGGCCATGGAGCTGGGACAGAAGGAAGACGGAAGTCTCTATCTTGCACCGGTGGCAAAGGTCGCTGCCGGGTTCACGGACCGGCGTAAGCCTCTGCAGGCAGCAGATGACATTACTGTCACCGCCGGGGCCAGATACGCCTATGAAGAGTACTTCCCCACCTACGAAAGCTTCCTCCTGAAGGGACAGTTTACCTTCAGCGGCAGCGGTTCCTTTGGGCTGGCTTTCGATTACAACGGGGAGAGTGAAAAATATAAGATGATCAGCCTGGATCCCGGGAAGCAATCCCTGGACCTCTTCTTCAACGAGGGGCAGACGAAGATCGCTTCTGCATCCGCTGATCTGAAAGCGGGAGAGACCTACTCCTTTACCTATCTGCAGGAAGGCTCGGTGGGAGTCTTTTACATCGACGGGGAAACTTCCCTGACGGTCCGCCTCTACGGAGTGACGGGCAAACCCATACGGCTATTTGCGGAGAACAACACCGTGACCTTTACGGATCTGAGAATTTACACGAGATAAGGATAGAACCATGGAAAGACTGCTGACGAAAGCAAGAAGATACGAAAAAGAAGAGGGAAAGAAGATCCCGGCCTCCGAGAGACCTTTGTTTCATCTGACTCCCTATGTGGGCTGGACCAATGATCCCAACGGCTTCTCCTGCTTTGGGGGAAAGTATCACCTCTTTTATCAATACAATCCCTACGACACCAGATGGGATGCCATGCACTGGGGCCATGCGGTGAGCACGGACCTGGTGAAGTGGGACTATCTGCCGGCGGCCCTGGCTCCGGATATGGAGTACGATTCCTTCGGGTGCTTCTCCGGAACTGCTATGGAACTGGAGGATGGAAGACATTACATCCTCTACACCGGCGTTCGGAAGGCGGAGGACGGAAAGGAATATCAGACCCAGTGCATCGCTGTGGGAGACGGCCTGGAATATAAAAAGTATGAGAAGAACCCGGTGCTGACTTCCGAGGACCTTCCGAAGGGCCTCAGCCCCTATGATTTCCGGGATCCCAAGGTCTTCCGGGAGGAGGACGGTTCCTTCCGCTGCGTGGTGGGAGGAAAGAACGAAAAAGGACTGGGAGAACTCCTGCTCTTTGCCAGCGAAGATGGTCTGGACTGGCACTTCGAGTCCGTCCTCATTGCAAATGACGGAACCTACGGATGCATGTGGGAATGTCCGGATTTCTTTGAACTGGAGGGCAAGGCGGTGCTCCTCACCAGCCCCCAGGATATGGTGGCAAGAGGGCTGGACTTCCACAGCGGCAACGGAACCCTCTGCCAGATCGGCACCTTTGACCGGAAGGCGGGAAAGTTTCTTCGGGAGGCGGCTCAGATCGTGGATCATGGCATCGACTTCTATGCCCCCCAGACCCTGCAGGCTCCCGACGGCAGACGGATCATGATCGCCTGGATGCAGAACTGGGACACCTGCAACACCTCCGGCTTCAAGAGCAGACCCTGGTTCGGACAGATGACGGTGGCCAGAGAACTCAGTCTCCGGGAGGGTAAACTGATCCAGCTTCCAGTAAGGGAACTTGAGTCTTACCGGTCCCATCCTGTAGAATACAAAGGAGTGGAGATCAGCGGAGTGAAAACCCTGGAGGGCATCCGGGGCAGAAACCTGGATCTGACCCTGGGGGTACGGCCTGCAGATCCGGAGAAGCCCTTCGGAAGATTCACCATGTACTTTGCCAAGGATGCGGAGCACAGTTCCTGCATCAGTTTCTTCCCCGGGGAGAATCGTTTTGAGACAGACCGCAGCCAGTCCGGTTCCCGGAGAGCCAACATCCAGCAAAGAAGTTGTCATGTGGCAGATCACCAAGGGCAGATCGAACTGCGGATCATCCTGGATCGCTTCTCCATCGAAGTCTTTGTCAACGGGGGAGAGCAGGCCATGACCACAGCCATCCTGACGGATCCCGAGGCGGAAGAGATCTGCTTTGAATGTGACGGAACCGTCATTATGGACATCACCAAATACACCTTATGCTCGGAGGAATGATCATGTCGGATTCCCATAAAACAATTGATGTCACTGCTCTGGGAGAACTCCTCATCGACTTTACCCAAAATGGATTCAGCCCCGCGGGAAATCCCATTCTGGAGGCCAATCCCGGAGGGGCTCCCTGCAACGTTCTGGCCATGCTGAAGAATCTGGGCAGGACCTGCGCCTTCCTGGGTAAGGTGGGCAAGGATGCCTTCGGGGATCAACTGGAGGAAACCTTACAGCAGGTGGGGATCGACACCACAGGCCTCAAGAGGGATGAAACGGTCCATACGACCCTTGCCTTTGTCCACACGGCGCCGGACGGAGACCGGAGCTTTTCCTTTTACCGTGATCCCGGAGCGGACAGGAACCTCCGGGCGGAGGAAGTGGAGGAAGACCTGATCCGGAAGGCCAGGATCTTTCACTTCGGATCCTTATCCTTGACCCATGAGCCCTGCCGGGCTGCCACACAGAAGGCGGTGAAGATCGCCCGGGAAGCCGGGTGCCTCATCAGCTTCGATCCAAATCTCCGGGAAAATCTCTGGCCGGATCTGGATTCTGCAAGGGAACAGATCGCCTGGGGACTGGATCAGTGTCAGATCCTGAAGATCTCCGACAATGAACTGGTCTTCCTGACGGGGGAGGAAGATTTTGACAAGGGGGCTGCTCTGTTGCAAAAGCAATATCCCGGGATCCGCCTGATGTGTGTCACGGCGGGAGGAGAGGGCAGCATTGCCTATTACGGGGGAATGACCGTCCGGGTACCCGGGATCAAGGTGGAACACGTGCTGGAGACCACGGGAGCGGGAGATACCTTCTGTGCCTGCCTCCTGAACGGCCTTCTGGACCATGATCCCGAGAAACTGACCGAGGAGGATCTTCGCAGGATCCTTGCCTTTGCCAATGCGGCTGCCTCGGTGATCATTCAGCGAAAAGGGGCCCTGAAGGTCATGCCCAAAAGGGAAGAGATCCCCTTTGAAGAATAAGAAAAGAAATCCCATCCGGGTCCGGATGGGATTTCTTTTCGTTTGATCCTTGGTTCAGTTCTTTTTCATGCGGGACAGGACCAGATCGTAGCCGTCATTTCCGTAGCTTAAGGAACGGTTGACGCGGCTGATGGTCGCTGTGGATGCGCCGGTCTTGGAAGCGATGGCAAGGTAGGTCTGATGCTCCTTGAGCATGGCAGCCACTTCGAAACGCTGAGACATACTCAGCAGCTCGTTCACGGTACACAGATCTTCGAAGAAAGCGTAGCATTCCTCCTTTGTCTTCAGCTGTAAGATTGCATCAAACAGGGAATCTACGGCCTGAGTTTGAATTTTCGAATTCATTTTGTTTTCACCTCTGTTGCTTTGACACGTTAAAACTTGAAAATATCATAGCACGAATTTTCCGTTTCGTAAACACCCCCCGAAGAAAGCGGATTTTTTCCCGGTAAGGATTGCGATGTAGTATTATACTCTATATAATATCGATATGAGTGTCACGATGCACACTGATAGAAGACTAAGGAGCGATTATGACCGATAACAACGATTTCGAACAGGCCATCGAGCGCGCAGTGGGAAGTCTGAAATTCATGGACACCATTGCCCCCGAGGAGTTCCCCAATATAGATCTCTACATGGACCAGGTCACCACCTTCATGGATCGCAAACTGCGTTCCACCCTCCGGAATCCGGATGACAAGATTCTGACCAAAACCATGATCAACAACTATGCCAAGAACGATCTGATCCCCCCTCCGGTGAAGAAGAAATATAGCCGGGAGCACATGTTTGAACTCCTGTTTATTTTCTATTTCAAATCCTTCCTGTCCATCGGAGATATCCAGACACTCCTGACACCCATGTCGGAACACTTCTTCGGCAATGGCCGGAAGGCTTACGGCGTGGAAGATATCTATACGGAGATCCTGAAGATGGGCAAGGGCGCCAGAGCTTCCCTGAAGGAAGAGATGGCGGACAAGAAAGAGAAAGCGGATGCCGCATTCGAGGATGCTCCGGAAGAATATCAGGATTATCTGCGGAAGTTTGCCTACATCTGTGAACTGGGTTATGACATCTTCCTGAAGCAGAACATCATCGAGCACATGATCGACGATATGGCGGATTCCATCGCCGCGGAACGGGAGGAAAAAGAGTTCCGCAGAGAAGCGGAAAAGGAAGCTGCAAGACGGGCGGCAAAAGAGGCAAAGAGACCCTCTGAACGCAGGTAATAAACCTTGTAAAGTATATGCAAAATTGATACAATAAGTTTGCTGTGATTATAGCAAACGGAGGAGAATGGTATGGGTTTATTAACAGCAGCAAAAGATACGATCAGTTCCCTTTTGAAGGATCAGTGGAGAGAGTACTTCTATTGTCCTTCCATGTCGGATGCAGTCCTGATGACCAAGGGCGTCAACCGCAATCAGAAGAATAACAACGGTTCCGACAATATCATTTCCAATGGTTCCATCGTCGTGGTCAACGAGGGACAGTGCATTGTCATCGTGGATCAGGGCGCCGTGGTAGATATCTGCGCAGAAGCAGGTGAGTTTGTTTATGACACTTCCACCGAGCCCACTCTGCTCTATGGCAATCTGGGAGAGAACGTCAAGAAGAGCTTTGAGACTTTGGGAAGACGTTTCACCTTCGGCGGTGACACTGCAAAGGATCAGAGAGTTTACTACTTCAACACCAAGGTGATCCAGAAGAACCTCTTCGGCACCGCAACTCCGATCCCCTTCAGACTTGTTGATAAGAATGTGGGACTGGATATGGACACCACTCTTCGCTGCAACGGCGAGTACGCTTTCAAGCTGGTGGATCCCATCCTGTTCTATAAAGAGTTTGCCGGCAACGTATCCGGCGAATATAAGACTTCCGAGCTCACCGGTTCTCAGATGAAGACCGAACTCCTCACCGCACTGGCAGCTTCCCTGGATGATCTGGTGAACGAGGGCGTTCGTTACGCACAGCTCTCCAGCAGCACCGAGAAGATCAGTGCAAAGCTTCGTGAGAAGCTGGCTCCCGTATGGCTGGAGCAGCGCGGTATCGAGATCCAGTCCCTGGGCTTCAATTCCCTCACCATTCCCAAGGAGGATGAGGAAGCCTTCAAGGCAGCTCAGAAGCAGGCAGTTTACAAGAGCGCAGACATGCGTGCCGCAAACCTGAATCAGGCAACCGCGGAAGCAATGGTCGCTGCAGCAAAGAATACTTCTACCGGTCCCATGATGGCCTTTGCAGGCATGAACATGGCACAGATGGCAGGTGGCGGAGCATATCAGGCCGCTGAGATCGCAGCTCAGCAGCAGGCAGCTGCTCAGGCAGCACAGCAGGCTGCTCAGCCCACCGTTGTAGCAGGCGTAGCGGCTCCCGTCCTTGGATGGACCTGTTCCTGCGGACATGCAGGAAACACCGGACGCTTCTGCAGCGAGTGCGGAGCACCGAAGCCCTCCGATGCCGGCTGGACCTGCAGCTGCGGCACTGTAAACCAGGGCAAGTTCTGCTCCAACTGCGGAGCAAAGAAGCCTTCCGGAGCACCTCTTTACAAGTGCGACAAGTGTGGCTTCGAGCCCGAAGATCCCGCACATCCTCCGAAATTCTGCCCGGAGTGCGGCGATCCCTTTGATGACGCAGATATTCAGTAATTAAGGTTTCAAGAAATGCGGCGCTCGCCGGACCTCCGGCGGGCGCTTTTTTAGTCGCGTAACATCCGAAGGTTACGCTTGATTTGGAGTGCGATATGGGTATTTTAGACAGACTGAATCCAATGCAGCGGGAAGCTGCATCCACAATAGAAGGCCCCCTGCTGATCCTGGCGGGTGCCGGATCCGGTAAGACGAGAACCTTGACACATCGGATCGCCTACATGATCCACGAACAGGGAGTCAATCCCTGGAACATCCTTGCCATCACCTTCACCAACAAGGCGGCAGGAGAGATGAGGGAGCGCGTGGATGATCTGGTGGGAGGCGGAGCGGAAGCAGTCTGGGTTATGACCTTCCATGCCACCTGCGTACGGATCCTGCGGCGTTACATCGATCTGCTGGGGGGATATGACACCAACTTCTCCATTTATGACACGGATGATCAGAAGACCGTGATGAAGGCAGTCATGAAAAAGCTGAACATCGACCCCAAGCAGTACAAGGAGCGGACACTGCTCAGTGCCATCTCCCATGCCAAGGACGATCTCATCAGTGTACAGGAGTATGAGAGAAGCACCTTCGGAGATTTTACGAAGGCTGTCATTGCCCGGGCATACCGGGAGTATCAGGAGACTCTGAAGCGCAGCAATGCAGTGGACTTTGACGATATCATCTGTCTGACGGTGGAACTGTTCCAGAAGCATCCGGAAGTGCTGGAAAGCTATCAGAACCGGTTCCGCTATATCCATGTGGACGAGTATCAGGACACCAACCTGGCCCAGTTCAAGCTCATCAGCCTGTTGGCGGATCGGTACCGGAATCTGTGCGTGGTGGGTGACGACGATCAGTCCATCTATAAATTCCGGGGAGCCAACATCCGGAACATTCTGGACTTCGAGCAGCATTATCCGGAAGCAAAGGTCATCAAGCTGGAGCAGAATTATCGTTCCACCCAGTTCATCCTGGATGCGGCCAACGCCGTGATCCACAACAACTATGCCCGGAAGGACAAGGCCCTTTGGACCGATCGGGGAGAAGGTGAGAAGATCCGCTTCATGCAGTGCGACAATGCCTACGAAGAGGCAGAGTACATCGTGGATGACATCCGTTCCAAGGTCCGGAACGGCGGAAATTACAACCAGTTTGCGGTACTGTACCGTACCAATGCCCAGGCGAGACTCATCGAGGAGCGTCTGGTGCTGAAGGGAATCCCTTATAATGTGGTGGGCGGTACCAATTTCTATTCCAGAGCGGAAGTAAAGGATATCATCGCCTACCTGAAGACCGTGGAGAACGGTCAGGATGAGGTGGCCCTCCGCCGCATCATCAATGTGCCGAAGCGTTCCATCGGAGCCGCTTCCATCGGCAAGATCGAAGATTATGCGGAGATCCGTGACTATACCTTATTCCAGGCCATGCAGTATGCATCCGAGATCCCGGGACTGGGGAAGGCTGCAGCCAGGATCGAAGGCTTCGTCAATCTGATCCGGGTGCTCCGTGCAGGTCTGGAGGATCTTGGTGTCTCCGGTACCATCCGGAAGATCATCGACTCCATCGATTACGAAGAGTACCTGCAGGATACCTATGATGAGGATGCAGACGATCGTATCGAGAATGTGGAGGAACTTTACAACAAGGCTGTTGCCTACGAAGAGAGTGCGGAAGAGCCTTCTCTTCATGAGTTCCTGGAGCAGGTGGCTCTGGTCAGTGATCTGGACAATGTGGACAATGGGGACGGCAGAGTGCTGCTCATGACCCTCCACAGTGCCAAGGGACTGGAGTTCCCCAATGTGTACCTCGCGGGAATGGAGGACGGTCTTTTCCCCAGCTACATGTCCATCTCTTCCGGAGATCAGGAAGAACTGGAAGAAGAGAGAAGACTGGCCTATGTGGGCATTACCCGGGCCATGGATCATCTGACCCTGACGGCTGCGAAGATGCGTATGCAGCATGGCGAGACCCAGTTCAACGCGGTGAGCCGGTTTGTGAAAGAGATTCCCACAGAACTGCTGGACGGTTATCTTCCGGCACGGAAGTCCCGGGATGATTATGACTCTTCGGAGAGGTTCGGTGGATATGAGTCTTCCTACGGAAGAGGCTTCGGGGAGGCTCCGGAGCGCAAAGCAGCTGTGGCAAAACCCAGAGCCTTCGGAAGAAGAGGCTCCGCACCGGAGACGGTGAAACCCTTTATCGCACAGGGGGTAAGCGCCCTGGGTGCTGCAGGCATCACCAAGGGTGTGGCCGGCGGAGGAGCTCCCGATTACGCAGTGGGAGACCGGGTGCGCCATGTGAAATTCGGAGCCGGGACCGTTACGGCGTTGGTGAGCGAACCCAGGGACTACAAGGTCACGGTGGATTTTGATGCACACGGCCCGAAAGTCATGTACGCATCCTTTGCAAAACTTGTAAAACTCTAAAAAAGCATATATAATATTACTATCGTTATGGGGGAACCCGGAAAGGCGGATTGCATGAGCAAGCTGGGAAGTATCGATCTTTCGAATTTCAAGTTGGATGATATTGCGGATCTCGCAAAGTCTGTGGATCTGTCCAGACTGACCTCTCTTGTGAAGAAGCAGGAAGAGGAAGTGGAGGAAGAGAAGAAAGTCAAGGTGTGGGTGATCGTTCTCGCGATCGTCGGCATCATTGCCATCGGAGCCATTGTAGGCTACCTGGTATATCGTCATTTCAAGCCGGATTATCTGGAAGACTTCGACAATGAGTTCGAAGATGATGATGACTTTGAGGACGATGATGACTTCTTCGTAGATGAAGGAGAAAACTGACCTGTATGAAGAAAGGCCAGATATATGAGGGACTCGTCACCCGCGTGGATTTCCCGGCGAAGGGGATCGTACAGGCGGGGGACGAGTTTGCTGTCGTTAAAAATACCATCCCGGGACAGAAAGTCAGCTTCCGGGTGAACAAGCAGAGAAAAGGGAAGGCGGAAGGAGCCCTTCTTGAGGTGTTGGAAAAATCACCTCTGGAGCAGGGACACCCGTGTTCCCATTTTGGTCTATGCGGAGGTTGCGTTTATCTAAGCATGTCCTATGAGGAGCAGCTTCGCATGAAGGAGGACCAGATCCGCCGGCTGTTGGAGCCGGTGCTGGAGCGTCAGACCGCGCCCTGGGACTGGGAGGGGATCCACGGAAGTCCGGTGGCTTATGAGTACCGGAACAAGATGGAGTTCTCCTTCGGAGATGAATACAAGGGCGGCCCCCTGGCATTGGGTATGCACAAACGGGGCAGCTTTTACGATCTGGTGACCGTGACAGACTGCCGCATTGTGGACGGAGATTATCGCCTGATCTTGCGGACCACCAGAGACTTCTTTGATGAGAAGGGCGTTACCTTCTTCCACAAGAACACCCATGAAGGGTACCTGCGGCACCTGCTGGTCCGGAAGGCATCCCGCACCGGGGAGATCCTGGTGGGGCTTGTGACCAGTTCCCTTGCTCCGGAGCAGGAAGCACAGCTTCTGGAGGAGTATAAGGAGCTTCTTCTTTCCAAAGAGAGTGAGATGCAGGGCTCTTTCAAGGGTATCCTGCACATCGTGAACGATTCCGTGGCGGATGTGGTCCGGAGTGACCGCACCGAGATCCTGTACGGAGGGGAATCCTTCCGGGAGGAGCTTCTGGGACTGAAGTTCCAGATCTCCACCTTCAGTTTCTTCCAGACCAATTCTCACAGCGCCGAGGTTCTGTATAACGTGGCCCGGGATTATGTGCTGGACGGGCTGAAGAGCGGAAAGGATGATCGGAAGCCGGTGGTATTCGATCTTTACAGCGGTACCGGCACTATCGCTCAGCTTATCGCACCGGTTGCGGAGAAGGTAGTGGGCGTGGAGATCGTGGAGGAGGCTGTGGAGGCTGCAAAGGAGAATGCAGCGGCCAACGGACTGTCCAATTGCGGATTCCTCGCCGGAGATGTACTGAAGGTATTGGATGAGATCGAGGAGAAGCCGGATCTCATCATCCTGGATCCGCCAAGAGACGGAGTCCATCCCAAGGCTTTGCCTAAGATCCTTGCTTACGGCGTGTATCGGCCCGT
>JAEEGF012381673.1_pt1 | contig 10923 bp, 9 predicted proteins | sample 9134171 | NCBI WGS metagenome assembly JAEEGF01 (sample SAMN16246542, study PRJNA631951) | gut metagenome | biome: gut microbiome; feature: rumen; material: AP-attached | host: Bos | place: Iran: Karaj | collected 2018-10
TCAACGTCTGTCCCCATCCCGTGTGGACATAGTTGGGAGGGAAGAATCCCTGCTTGCTCATGACCTCGATGGTCAGCGTAACGACACACTCACCGTCGGCAATGGGGAACCACTCGCTCTGCAGGTCCTGCAGGTCACCATTCAACTGTCCGGCCGACGTCTCGTAAGTGCCTACCTGCGACTGAGTGTTGCAGGTGATGGGGAAACAGATCTGGAAAGCACCGTTGTCAATCTTCTCGATGACGTAATGCATCTTCAGGTAGTCGCTAGGCAGTGCTTCCAGCTTCATGACCGAAAGTCCTGAATAGATGACATCGCTCACCTCGTCGTAAGCCTCGACCACATTGCGGACTACGATTGCCCCGTCCTCGATAATCTCGGCTTCCTCGTCAACGAAGGCAAACGACCAGTCGACATCATCACCAATCTGAGCCATCATCGGCAGCACGGCCAATGACAGGCCCAACAATAAAGTAGTTAATCTCTTCATAAATGTATTATTTAGGTTAATCGTTTTCTAGAATTTCTTCTTAGCCACTTGGAGCACCCCATTATTGTCGAACAGGAAGGCTACAATAGCACAGTGCTCGGGCACCCAAGCGGGATCCAAGGTGATGTCATAGTCCATGACAGCCACTTGTCCGTGGTCCACACTCACGTCATCGCCCCAGGGATCGTTGACACTGGCACGGAACACATGCATGTGGTTGTAGTGATCAACGGTGCTGCCGTCGGGCATGAGCTGGAAACTGTCGATGCTGTCCTCGACAAGCCACACCTGCAGTTTGCCGCTGACCTGCTTGGAATCGAGGCCGATGGTCTGTACCTCGACATTGGCCTTCTGCGCCTCATCGTCAACATCGATGTCGATGATGAACGACACCGGAGCCTCAAAGCCCAACTCATAGTTGACAGCGCCACCCCAATCGGTATAACTCAAGGGCATCACTGTGGACTCATAGGTAAGCCTATCCACGAGGCCCACGGGTTGTCCTGACAGATTCCAATGGGAGAAATACTGGTCACCGACCTCGGTATAGAGCGGTGAGGGAGCTCCATTCTTCTTGGAGAACGGTCCCGAGTGAATGGCCACGGCAATGATCACCGAGTCGCCATACTCCTCGACCAGACGCTCAATCTCGTCGGTGGCACGGGGGCAGTTCACGCAGTACTGGCCGGTATAATCCTCGATGAGGACAGCACGCCCCACCTCGGGCGGCTCAACGTAGATGAGACGGTCGTCGCGCGACACTTCGTCACAGGACACCAGCGCCAAGGCTGCCAACATCAATATGCTGTAAATCAAATTTTTCATCTCGTTGGAATCTAGAAAGTGTAGTTATAGGACAAAGTGAATCCCTTGGTAGCAGGCACCCAGCGGCACACGCCACCCGAGCAGTTGTAGCCAGCCATCGTGCGGCCATAGCCAGCCTGGATGCGGTGAGCCTTGAGGGTATAAGTAACCAGGCCCTGGTAATAGTGAAGTTTGGTCTCGCCGCAATTCCAAGTATCGCTCAGCGTGAACATCCAGTGGGGAGCCCAAGAAAGCTCAGCCAGCCCGAATGCCCAGTCACCGTCATCACCCTTGCAGAACTGGTACTGCAACTCGCAGCGCAAGGTCAGCTTGGGCGAGAAACGGTACTTGCCGTCGGCAATCAGGATGTTGCTCTTGATCATGCCTCCATGTCCCTCGATGACTGTCATGTTGTAATGCTCGTTCATGTACATGAAGATAAGCGAGAAGTCACGAGTAAAACGTTTCTCGATCTGCACATCGATGTCCTGATAATAGGTTTCGTCACCCATCTTGAAGAAACTTGACTTGAAGCCCTCACTGCCGATGACACGTCCGTCGACGACAGGATTCTTTATCTCTTTATTATCGATGCCGCGCACATGAGACACGTTAAGTTTCACCTTGGTACCATACTTGCCGCCCAGGGCGGTGCCTTTCTTGAACGTGTAACCGAACTCGCCCTGGAAGGCCCATTCACCCTCAAGATTGGTGGCATAGGGATACTGTGCCGCCAGTGCATAGGTCTGGTCATGGGTGAAGGCAGGGAGGTGGTTGATGTAACTCGAGATACCCGTCATGGTACGACGGCTGCGGAAAGCCATACCCTGGCTGCGCTTGGCCTGCAACAGGGCGCTCAAGCCTTTCTGGGAATAGGATGCGCTGAGCATTGCCACGCGTCCCGTGCCATAGTTATAGCCGTTGTCAAATGACGGATCCTGACTCTTCTGGGCATACTCGGCAAGCAGATTGAAGCCCTTGTGCGTTAAGTTCACACGGGCATCCCACGCATTGACATATTTGGGAAGTTTCAACTTATGCGTCGCATCGACAAAGATGGCATCGCCATCGGTCTTCTCATGCTTGTTGACCCAGGAGCCACCCACGCTGATGTGCATATCATGGGCTTCCAGCGACTTGATGACCGACTCCAGCCCGAACTCCACATCGGCGCCACTGATGAGGGCATCGTTATGTTCCCAATAGCGGCGCTGCTTTCCTGTCAAGGCCTTGATTGAGATGCCATTGACGGGTTGATAGACGATGCGGCCGCCACGCAGGGCATTGTCGATGCCCAGCGAACGTTCCTCATAGGTGCGCAGGATAAATCCCGAGCCGAACTGCTCGTAGTAGTCACCGCCGGTGATTTCCACATTCTTGAAGTGGCCCTTGAAGTAGAAGTGAGGCAGTCCCCACCCCTTGAAGTCGGGTTCATAACCGGGCAGCGGGTGTTGCAGATACTCAAACCGCACGCCCGCATCGATGTATTTGCTACCCAGATTCAGGTCCACATAGGTGTTGGTCAGCACCTTGTCATCGGAATGCTCAGTACCGATCTTGTCGTCATCCTGCGGAAAGAGGATGTCGCTCTGGATGCTACCGCTCACCGTCACCTGCGAGAAAGCGGGTACTGCCGCCAGCAGCAAAGCGGGCAGCAGCAAAGGCAAGAATAGTTTTTTAGGGTTCATTCTGTGTTAAAACGGGATATTACTTGGCGAGAAGTTTTCGCACTTCCTCGATTAATTCATTCTCGGCGCCATCAGTATATCCGCTGTGCTTGCTGGCAATGTTACCATTACCATCGACAACGACGACAAAGGGAATCATCTGCCCACCGAGGGCCTTGAGCAAATCGCTGTTGGTATCGAGGAGGACTTCATATTCCCACTCGTTCTGGTCCACCAGCGGCTTTACCTTGTTGATGTTCTGAGCCTGGTCAATGCTCACGGCATAGATCTTGACACCTGTTTCCTCCTGCCACTCATCATATACCTCGGCGATGGCCGACAACTCTCGGTTGCAAGGCTTGCACCATGTGGCAAAGAAATCGATGATGAACGGCTTGCCATCGTTGCTCAGCGTGGCGCTCTGAACGGTCTTCCCGTCAATGCTCTTGAGAGTAACATCGGGCAACTGTGCTTGAGCGATACCGACACCTGCCATCAGGCAAACAATCAATGATACAAAAAACTGTTTCATTTTTCAATAATGGATTCTGGTTATTAATTTACTATATTCGGCGCAAAGATAAAACAAACTAATGATAAAAACGCACAAAAAAAGATAGAAAAAGTAACGCTACAATCCAAAAAAAACAAAAAACGGGCCTTGCGTGCCCTCCATGACACACAAGGCCCAATGATTTTTACTTGAAGATGATTACTTCATGACCTTCTTGACAGTTACCTTGCCGTTCTCGTCGATGGTGCGGATGATGTTTACACCGTTCTCCATCTGGTTAACACGACGGCCATCGATGGTGTAGATTTCGGTGGTCTTGACACCAGCGGCGGCAACCTCGCCAACCGAGGAGATCTTGTCCTCACCAATCTGTACACACATCACATACATGCCAGCGCTGCCGGGGATTTCCTCCCAGTTGTCATCATACTGCACCTCCTGGGTGTAGAAAATGTAGGCATACATGTCGTCGTAAACTACCGAGAAGCCACTGGACTTGAAGTTGTTCTCGCAGATCTGCTTGCTCCAAACCGTCTCGCCCACGTCATCGACCTTAACGACCATGAAGTTGGCACCATTCCAGCTCTGCAAGTTGCCATAGAGGAGTACCCAACCGTCTTCCTGCGGAATCACCTTGACAGGAGTCATGCCCCACATGTTGTTCTCATCGAGTGAGCGGCCGAAGAAGTAGTCATCGGGCCAGCAGAAGTTGCCACTGGCATCGAGTACATTGACATTCATGAAGTAGCTACCGAAGTCATACTCCCATGCTACCATTGCCATATCGAACTTCACACCCATAGCGGCCGAGCCGGCATCACCGTCCTCAGTGCCATTGCAACTGGGGGCATTGTACAAGAAATCGCCATTGGGGGTCAGGTGGTTCAGCACCTGGAATCCAGTGAAACTGTTGAGTACCCTGTAGGAAAGGAACAGTCCACCTTCCTCATCCACCTCGGTGAGCGGGGTGGGCATGTACATGCCACTGGAGAGAACCCTGTCCTCGATAGTGATGGGCTCACCCCAGTTATTGGTCAACTCACTATTGAGCATCTGCGCATCGAGGCCAGTATACTCATTGTCATAAACAAAGTAGATGTTGCCACCGGTAGAGGGCTTCATGACGAGAATCTTGGAAGCGATCGTCATGGGCTCCTCACGGGCTACCGTGCCATCCTGATTCAAGGACACAACCATCCACTTGGCATCGGTGACATCCACCGAGTCGGGCATCTGCTGGTTGGGGAACCAGGGCGAGGGTGACCAGTTGTCCTCGGTGGCCTTCTCACGATAGTACTCGGTGTGGTTGACAGCAGCATAGATGTTGTTGCCACTCACGCAGATTTGGGGAGCAACGTCCTCGACTCCGAAAGCCGTATCATGAAGTTTCTGTGAGGGGAACAAAACACCGTCAACATCCCATACGGGTTCACCCTGCTGGGTGTAGCGGTACAGGTAGGAGTATACATAGTACTGATCCTCAGGATCGGTGCGAACATCGGTATAGGCCATCAGAATATCGCCATTGTCGGCGAGTGCCAGACCGTAGTCGGTAGTCCAAGTGCGGGTAGCCTTGTCACAAACGATGATACCCTCGTCGCCGAACTTGGCATTGCCGTCGGCATCAAACACCTGGAGATGCAGCTGATAGGAGAAGACGTTGTCAACCCTCTCACCACGCAACCAAGTGAGCACGATGTTGCCCTCGGGAGTCATCAAAGTCTTCATCTGCACTTGTCCGTCAGCACCCTCCTTATCCAGTTGGATTGCATCAACGTCACTGGGATGCCACTCGGCCATCATCATTGCCGAAGCAAAGACAGCCATTACAACAAAAGTAAAGAATTTTTTCATACGCTTGATTATTAATATGGTTAAAATAAAGAAATTACTTGAATCATTCGGTCTATGTGATGTGTGTTGGCACGGCTGATGCCATCGCAACATAAATACAGCTGCAAATTTACACAATAATTTTTCAAAAACAACCAGACAACACGCAAAAATAAAGGGAAAGACTACCCAAAACGGTATTTTTTCCGGTCCCGAGAACGGCCATTATCGGCTAGCGCGGTAGTAGAGAACGGCAGCGATGATGATATAGACAAAATTGGGAATCCACATCGCCACACGGGGACTGGTATACCCCGACACGGCGAAGGTCGAGGTGACGGTCATGAACAGGATGTAGGAGAAACTGAGCAACAGGCCCAGGCCGATGTTCAGACCGATGCCTCCGCGCACCTTGCGCGATGATAGCGAGAGGCCGATGATGGTGAGGATGAATGCTGCAGCCGTCATGGCGATGCGCCGCTCGTACTCTATCTCGAAGTTCTTGATATTGGCTACGCCACGAGCTTTCTGCTTGTTGATATACTCCTTGAGCTCGGGCGAGGTCATGGTCTGCTCATCATTCTTGGAGATGAGGAAGTCACGCGGATCGATGTTGAGCAAGGTGTCCATCACAGAGCCCTTGGTCATGGTCTCCTTCAGGCCGTTGAAGTCGCGGATGGTGTAGTTGCGCACGGTCCACAGGCCCACTGAGTCGTACTTGACGGTCTCGGCAGTGAGGCGCGACTTGAGGGTGTTGCCGTCGAACTTCTCGAGAGAGAAGCGGAAGCCGCTGCGCGTGGTGTTGTCATAGCGCGACATGTAAGCCATCACTCCTGGCTTGACCTGCAGCTGGATGTTGTCGCCATAGACTACCTCCTTGTTCTTCACCCACTTGTTGGTGTAGGCGATACGCTCGACATTGGCAGGCGGGATGATGTAGGCCGCCAGCAGATAACTGCCCAGGGCAATCACTGCCGCCGAGAACAGATACGGGACCGCCAGCCGGTGGAAACTGATACCGTTAGAGAGCATGGCGATGACCTCGCTGCGGTCGGCCAAGCGCGAGGTGAAGAAAATCACCGAGATGAAGGTGAACAGCGGGCTGAACTGGCTGAGCACGAAAGGCAGGAAGTTCATGAAATACTGGAAGACGGTAGCCTTCCAGGGCGCAGTGAGCACGGCATCCAACTTCTCGTTGATGTCGAACATCACCACAATGGCAAACAGCAGCAGGATGGCGAAGAAGAAGGTACCCAGGAAGTTCTTGATGATGTAGCGGTCGAAGCGCTTGACATAGTACCAGGGATAGCGCTTGCGCGAGGGCTCCGGAGCCTTGCTGGGCTCGGAGTTCTCGGAGGACTCGGAGTTCTCGGAGGGCTCGGAGGGCTCGGGAAGCGGTTGGCGGGTTTCTATGTCCTTGAGTTCTTCTTCCATCACTTCTTATTACAGGCGTTGCTGAACGTCGTGGAGCATCTGGCGTTTCCAAGCGGGGAAGTCGCCCTCGATGATGTGCTTGCGTGCCTCGCCCACGAGCCACAGGTAGAAAGCCAGGTTGTGGATGCTGGCAATCTGCATGGCGAGGATTTCCTGGGCAATGAACAGGTGGCGCACATAGGCCTTGCTGTAGATGTGGTCGACGATGGAAGGTCCGTCCTCCTGCAAGGGCGAGAAGTCGTCGGCCCACTTCTTGTTGCGCATGTTCATGATGCCATGGCGGGTGAAAAGCATGCCGTTGCGGCCGTTGCGGGTGGGCATCACACAGTCCATCATGTCCACACCGCGGTCGATGGCCTCGAGCATGTTGGCAGGCGTGCCCACACCCATCAGGTAGCGGGGACGGTCCTGCGGCAAGATGTCGTTGACTATCTCAATCATCTCATACATCACCTCGGTGGGCTCACCCACGGCAAGGCCGCCGATGGCATTGCCGTCGGCGCCAAGGTCGGCAACAAACTTGGAGGATTCCTCTCGCAGGTCTTTATAGACGCAGCCCTGCACGATGGGGAAATAGGCCTGGCTGTGACCATATCGGGGCTGGGTGTTCTTGAAATGTTTCCAGCCACGGGCGAGCCAGTTGTGCGTCAACGTGAGCGACTTGCGGGCATAGCTGTAGTCGCTGGTGCCCGGGGGACACTCGTCGAGGGCCATCATGATGTCGCTGCCGATGCTGCGCTCGATGTCCACCACCTTCTCGGGAGTAAACAGGTGCTTGCTGCCGTCGATGTGGCTGCGGAAAGTCACGCCCTCGTCGGTCAACTTGCGGTTCTCGGCGAGCGAGAACACCTGGAAGCCACCGCTGTCAGTCAAGATGGGGCGGTCCCAGCCGTTGAACTTGTGAAGACCGCCGGCGCGCTCGATAATGTCCATGCCGGGGCGCAGATAGAGGTGATAGGTATTGCCCAGGATAATCTGTGCCTTGATGTCCTCACGCAGTTCGGTCATGTGTACGGCCTTAACCGCTCCCACCGTGCCCACAGGCATGAAGATGGGAGTCTCTATCTGGCCGTGGTCGGTGGTGATGAGGCCAGCGCGGGCATTGGTGCCGCTGGGGGTGGCTATGAGTTGATAGTCCATTCAGTCGTTAATTCTAAAAAAACGCACAAAGGTAATGAAAAAAATAGTATTAGCTGGCAGCTAACTTGATTGCTCGGAAGAATAAACACGAATTTCGCTAATTTTAACGAAATTCACAAAGCATGCTTCGTGTCATTCGCTGCAATTAGCGAAATTCGTGTTAAAGTAGTCGGTCAGGGGAATTATTTGTATTTCTCCATTTCCTTGCGGGCCTTCTCGAGATTGGCCTCGGCCTTCTTCAGATTGTTGACGGCCTTCTCGTAGTCCTTCTGAGCCTTGAGATTCTGCTTGGCGACCTTCTCTTCAAACTTCTTCTGCTCGGTCTCCATCTTGAGCATCTTCTCGCTATCGCCCTGTGCCTTGGCTACCTTCTCGTTGAGTTTCTGGCGTTCCTGGACTTGCTTCTCGGGCAGTTCGTTCATCTTCTTCTGGGCCTCGGTCTGCTTTTTCTGAGCATCTTTCACCTTGTCAACAGCCTTGTTGTACTTCTCGGTGGCCTTCTGGCGCTTCTCGATCTGCTGTTGCTGCTTCTTAGCCTCTTTCTCGGCCTTCTTGGCTTCCTTTTCCTTCTTCTCGGCAGCCTTCTTAGCCTCCTTGGCCTTCTTCTCCTGCTCCTTGTAGGCGTCCTTCTGCTTCTTAGCAGCCTCAGCCTGCTTCTTGGCGGCATCAGCATCCTTGGCATACTGATTCTGCTGCTGCTCAAGGTTTTGCGGCGTCTCGTAGTTCTGTGCTATTGCGGCGGGTGCTGCTGCAAAGCAGAACAGCGCTGCCATCAAAAATAATTTCTTCATGATCGTAGTGTATTATAAAATTAAACTTTGATTTACTTTTGCAAAGATAGAGCAAGTTGAACTCATAGCAAAAACAAATCGTTCATTTTATGCAGAAGAACCACTTGCCTATCGCCAATTATCTGACAACGACACGACTTTGACTACAGCAATCTAAAAATGTTTAAAATCAAATTCATGTTTTTTGTGTGCGAAACCGAACGACTAGTTGTGATCATCGAGCTTAAAGGTGACAGGTAATATGTACCATACTTTAACCGGTTTACCATTCACTTTAGCAGGCCTGAATCTTGGAAGCGACCTACAAACGCGTATAGCCTCATGATCAAGATCAATGTCCAACGATTCCAAAATACTGACTTCGCTAATATTCCCTTTTTCATCCACAACGAACTTAACGACAACTCTACCCTGAGATCTTCTCCTTTCAGCAGCAGCCGGATACTTGAGATGATCTCTTAAAAACTTCATCAGATTATTCTCCCCCCCAGGGAATTCAGGAAACTCCACTTTGTCCTCTGGCATCAAGCTTTGTTCAAATATCGTTCTTTTGTTCTGAAAACCGGACCACTGTTTTTGGGCTGGCTGTTTTTGGGCTGGCTGTTTTTCGTCTTGCTGTTTTTGGACTGGCTGTTTTTCGTCTTCAAAGAGTTTGAATTTAACTGGCAGCGAGTAGAACACATTCACAGGTTCCCCATTTTGGTATCCAGGGGTAAATTTAGGCAACAACTGGCAGACTCGGACGGCCTCTTGATCAAGATATTCATTCACCGGTCGAGCTACTTTGACACGGCCCACATTACCCTCCTTATCTACAATGAACTGCACCACTACTCGTCCCTCGACACTATCCCTTGCAGCCTCAAGGGGATAATTGATATTCTCATTGATAAATTTCATCAAAGCGGCCTCTCCACCAGGGAATTCAGGCTTTTGCTCCACGCTCATGAAAACTTCACTTTGATCTATCGTGTCTTCGTCATAAGCACTTATGCCAGATTGGCCAAAAATCATCTCTCCAGCCGATATACTTCCACAAGCTGAGAACCATAAAATCATTAGTCCCAAACACTTAGCGACAGAATCACTTTTGAATATTAGCTTTAATCTGATGCAAAACATAAGGCGAATGGATTTATTATGTCATTTCATTATTCCACTAGTATAATTTCAATGGCAAAAATAACACAGTTTTTTGAATTTGCAAAATTTTGCGTCTCAATTAGCCGAACACATCATTGGTATAGATAATCAAAGTACGCGGCGCTGATAGGTGAATTCATCGATGCGGGTGACACCGATGGACTCAAGGTTCTGGCGGCTGCGGTTCACATCCTCGTCGGTGTTGAAATCGGGGATGTGGGGGACGCGCACGACGATGCGGTCGGCCATGCCGTCGTGGCCCAGGAGCCATTGCAGGTTGTCGAGCGTGCGCTGGTTGTCCTGCCCTGTGTAGCGGCGGTAGATGTCGGGGCTCAGGTCCTTGATGTCGATATAGTATTCATGGATGTGGGGCAGCAGGCGCTCGAGGTGATGACGCTCGACATTGAGGGCGGTCTCGATGGTGAAGTGCCACTCGGGCGGCGCCATGCGGCAGAAGGCGTCAATGAACTCGCTGCGGATGGCAGGTTCCCCACCGCCGAAGGTGATCCCCCCGCCCGTGGCGAGGAAATAGAGGTTGTCAATCATCACCTCGTCGAGCAACTCGGCAGGAGTGGCCGTCCTTGAGAAACCATCGGGCCTCAAGCACTGGGCATTCAGGCAGTATTGGCACCTCAACGTGCAGCCGTGGAAGGCGACCAGTGTGGTCACCCCCTGCCCGTCCACCGCCAACCGATGACGAGCCACCCCGATAATCGGCACCCTATATTCCTCTTCACTCATCTAATCTTTCGACATCCTCACCTTTACGAAAGTCTGTTGTATCAACTATTTTGCCAGATTCAATCCTCTCGTCGCCAATAGAGTCATCCATAGCACATGAATCCTCCACAAACACGACCTCGCCCCGGAGTTCATCATTGCCACCTTTATTCAGTTGATCGCATGACGTGGCGGTAAAACTCATCAGGCCAAGGCTAACGCCAGCAATGAGGGCAGCCTTGCCGTTTGAGCGGCGTCGGGCGATTTCACGCTCCAAGTAGCGCATCTCGTTCTCACATGCTGGACATGTACCCGAGCAGTCCCCCTCGTGGTGACACTCGCGAGGGTGATAGACGATACCGTTGGCACGCGCAATGTCAAGCCGAA
>JAEEGF010700023.1_pt1 | contig 10922 bp, 8 predicted proteins | sample 9134171 | NCBI WGS metagenome assembly JAEEGF01 (sample SAMN16246542, study PRJNA631951) | gut metagenome | biome: gut microbiome; feature: rumen; material: AP-attached | host: Bos | place: Iran: Karaj | collected 2018-10
CAGAGACTTGGGACTGAACATCACTTCCATTCAGCTGGCCGTGATCGTGCCGATGATCATCTGCATCTCCTCCCTGCCTATCACTCCCAGCGGGCTGGGCGTGCGCGAGAACCTCTACGTCATCATGCTGGGAGCCCCCATGCTGGCTATCGCTCCGGCCAAGGCATTGGCCTTGTCCCTGATCGCTTATGCCGGGTTCCTCTGCTGGAGCGCGTTCGGGGTTTTCTTCTACCTGGCCTACCGACGACACCATGCCAAAGCCTGAACTAATGACCATCGGCGTGCTGTCCGACACTCATGACGTGCTGAACGAGACCGTGCTGCGGCAGCTGCGCGGAGTGGACCGCATCCTCCATGCCGGCGATATCGTCTGCCGGGACATCCTGGATCAGCTCAGACAGATCGCGCCGGTCACAGCCGTCTGCGGCAACTGCGATCCGCTGGAATGGGGTGATGAACTGCCGCGGTCGCTTTCCACCGTCATTGGCGGCTACCGGATCTTTATGATCCACGACCTCGGAGACGGGGATCCCAACCATTTGCATATAGGCGATTATGAACGCTGGCTCCGCTGTGATCCCCAGATCGCCATCTTCGGCCACATCCATCGGCCTGTGAATCAAGAAAAAAAAGGAGTGCTCTATTTCAATCCGGGTTCTCCGACCCGGCCGCGCGGAGGTCATGCCCCGTCCATCGGACTGCTGCATCTCTCACCCGAAGCAGCAGTAGCCGAACATATCCCCGTGTAAACCGGTTATGGGATGATTTTCAGTATCTTATCAAATCCGGACACGGTCAGGATGTTCATTACCTCCTGATCGACATGGGTGATGACCATCGTACCGCCTTTGCCGGTGATGTTCTTCTGGATGATCAGCAGCAGACGCAGACCTGCGCTGGAAATGAAAGAAAGCTCTCTGAAATCCAGTTCCAGGTGTTTCACCCCACCCAGGATACCACTCATTTCCTCCTCTGTATCGGGAGTGCTGTAAGTATCCAGTCGTCCGCAAAACTCTACAACGAGTTGATCCCCTGTTCTTGTTTTCTTCAGTTCCATAGTCACCCAAAGACAGGCTTATTTTAAAAAAGCTCTCCCCGAAATAAAAACCATAAAAGACATTTATCACAAAAATGCTCAGTAAAACACCACAAAAATGCTCAATGAAATGCCACAAAAATGTTCAACAAAATACCACAAAAATGCTCAATAAGCTTGCATCCATAAATAAAAGTACATATATTTCATCGAGTTGTTTTGACTATGCAATATCTAAGCAGAATAGTTGATCAAAGACTGAAATTGCTGTTGAACGTATTTGGCGCGGTTTTGGTGGAAGGCCCTAAATGGTGCGGCAAGACCACCACCGCAGAAATGCAGTCGCGCAGCATCCTACGTTTACAAGATCCGGATGAAAGAGAGACACTTCTGAAAACAGCGGAAGTCAAACCCTCTCTTTTGCTGGATGGTGAGACTCCCCGGCTGCTGGATGAATGGCAGGATGCTCCCGTATTGTGGGACGCGGTCAGGATCGCTGTTGATAAAAGGAAACAATCCGGACAATTCATCCTGACAGGTTCCACCTCTATCGACAAAACCCAGATCCTTCACTCCGGCACAGGACGGATCACCCGGATGAAGATGTACCCGATGAGCTTATATGAATCCCTGGAATCCACAGGAGAGGTCTCTCTCAAAAAGCTGTTTGACGATCCGGGATATGATATTGACGGCAAACGATCTAAGATGACCGTGGAAGATCTGATTTTCGCGGCCTGTCGCGGCGGATGGCCTACCTCGCTTTCCATTCCCGATGACCAGGCCAAACTGCTGATCGCTCAGGATTATCTCAACGCGATATGTCAAAACGATATTTCCACGGTAGATAATGTTCAGCGGGATCCGGCACTGACCAGACTCATCCTGAGGTCTTACGCGAGAAATATTTCCACGCTGGCAAAAAAATCGGGAATGATCCAGGACATCCTTGCCCACACAGAAACTCTTGCCCGCAATACTTTTGATGAATACATCACCGCTCTGGAAAAGCTATTCGTCATCGAAGATATCAATGCATGGTCTCCCTCTATACGATCCTCCTCCGCTATCAAGAACAGCCCCAAGCATGAATTTTGCGATCCCTCTGTAGCCGTAGCCGCTCTGGGTCTCAATCCCAAAGCGCTATACACCGATCTGAAAACATTCGGCTATATTTTTGAATCAATGTGTGTGCGCGACTTAAAGGTTTACTGTCAGGATTTTGGAAGCAGCATTTCCTATTACCATGACCGCTACGGTCTGGAAGCGGATATCGTTCTGCATCTTGCTGATGGCAGATATGCCCTGATCGAATGTAAACTCGGCAGCCGCGAGATCGAGGTCGGAGCGGAGCATCTCCTTAAATTAAAAAAGCTGATACAAGAATATAATAAAACAGAGAAACAAGTTCCTCTGAAAGAACCTGATCTGCTTATCATACTGACAGGGGGAAACATGGCTTATACCCGGAAAGACGGTGTCAAGATCATCCCGCTGGCCTGTCTGAAGGATTGATCCTTTCCATCACACAGTGCAATGAATATAAGCAAGATGCAAAAAAATTGACGGATTCTGTTTTTGACAGTTGAAAACTTTTTCCAAAACCGTTAGCATCTGGCCTGGGAGGTAAAATGGATTATTTTGCTCTACTGGATGAACCACGCAAGCCTTGGATAGACACAGGGTTGCTGAAGGACAAATTCATGGAGATGAGCGCACGGTACCATCCGGATAAATTTCCTCAGGCGACCCCGGAGGAACGCGAACGGATCAGCGCACGGTACGCGGAGCTGAATGCCGCTTATCAATGTCTGAGCCATACACGGGACCGGCTTCTGCATCTGATCGAGCTGGAAACCGGCAAACCGCCTTCGGATGTGCAGAGGATCCCGCCCGGAACGAGTAATTTGTTCATGCAGATCGGCCAGACTTGTGCCCAGGCAGCTGCGTTCCTGGAAAAACAGCCCCAGACCGATTCCCCTATCCTGAAGGCCAAGCGCTTTGTGGAGCAGATGGAATGGACGGACAAGCTGACCGATTTCCAAAACCAGCTTCAGGAAATCAGCGATAAACTGGAGGAGGAACTCAAGCGCATGAACACGGATATGGAAAACGGTGCTCCGCTGCCGCTGGAACGTCTGGAGGAGATCTATCGCTCCACCAGCTATATCAACCGCTGGACAGATCAGATCCGCGAGAAAATAGTCCAATTAGCTGTATAATTTTAACACCATGATTCTTATGAAAAAAAATCTTTTGACCGGGATCAGTCTGCTGCTGGTCGCCGCCGCTCTTTGCTGCTCATGCACCGTGAACGCCGCAACCACCAAAACTCAAACAGGCACTGCGCGTCCAGTCTCCATCCCGAAAAAGACAACGGCTAAAAGCACAAAAACACAAGCTTCTACCTCGAAATCAACGACTCAAGCAGCAACAAAATCAACGCCCCAAGCGCAGCCCAAAGCTGCGGCTGTCAGCACTTCCGGGTATCAGAATGTCGTCACCTGGGGCAAGAAACACGGGATGCGCGCCGCCTGGACTCAAAAGAATAAGACGCTGCGCCTGTCCAATGATTCCACAACGATCGTCCTGAACATCGGAGCGCGCCACGCTTCTATCAATAACATCAAGATCGCTCTCTGTCAGAATGTTAAAATGTCCGGTGGAAATGTCCTTGTCTCGACTCAGGATATCAACACCGCCCTGGAAGCCATCACCAATCCCAGGAAAAACGCTGTCCGCATCGTTGCCATCGATCCCGGTCACGGCGGTTCCCAGCCCGGCGCGAAGCATTCCGGCAAAGCAGAAAAGGACATCACCCTGTTGATCGCCAAGGAAGTGCGCACCCTCCTCCAGAACAAAGGAGTCAAAGTGGTCATGACACGCACTACGGACCGCACAATGGACTTGAAAACACGGCCCCAGATCGCCGCGCAGAACCATGCCGACATCTTTGTCAGCATCCATCTGAACGCCGCCAGCGCCGATGCCAATGGAGCCGAAGTCTTTACCACGACACCGGCCGGAGCGCAGTCCACCACCCCTGATTCCGGTTCCACCGCCGCTACACGGGGTAACAAGAATGATGCCGCCAACGCGCTGCTGGCCTATCACATCCAGAGGCAGCTCGTTCAAAAAGTCCAGTTCAGCGACCGTGGTGTCAAACGCAAACGTCTGGGAGTCCTTTACGATACCGCCATGCCGGCTGTACTGGTAGAGGCCGGTTTCATCTCCGGCAGCAAAGATCAGAAGAAACTTTTCAACGCGACCGAGCGTTCCAAGATCGCCAAGGCCATTGCCGAAGGTATCCTTTCCTATAAAAAGACCGTCGAATCCGTCAAACCCACTCCCACTAAAAGCAACACCGCCGGGAAACCCTGATCCGGCAAAGGGTTCACAACCGCTTTACGCAAAAAATCCTCAGAGGAATTCCCGCTGAGGATTTTTGTTTTTAAAATGTAACGGATACCTGAAGGCTATTCTTCTTTTTTCTCGTCCTTCGGATCCCAGGAAGCAACACCTCTGGCCTGCCATTGATCGCCCACGGTCACAGACTCCCAGGTGTCATTTTCTTCCGGGTAGAAGCTGACCAGCGTCTCCGGATCACCGGCATAAATGTCGTACTCCGCTTCGGGCACATCCCAGTTATAATAAACATGAGTCAAACTGCTGCACCAGGAAAAGGCAAAATAACCGATCTCGGCCACACTGTTGCCCATCGTCACACTGACCAGACTCTTGCACCCTTTGAACGCGGAGGCTCCGATCTTGGTCACATTATTGCCGATCTTGACTTTCTTCAGACTCTCGCAATAGGAAAACGCCCTGTTGCCGATCTCCGTGATGCCATCGGGGATATCGATATCGACCAGCTTATTGCAGTGCTCGAACGCGGATTCGCCGATCTTATTCAAATTATTGCCAACATTCACATTGACCAGATTCCGGCAATCCGAAAAAGCTCTGTCCACAATGATGCGCACACTGTCGGGGATGGTATAATCGGTCGTTGTTTTTCCCGGAGGATAAAAAATCAGAGAAGTCTTTTCCTTATCGAACAGCACTCCATCCTCACTGCTGAAAGCCGTACACTCCGGAGCCACAATTATTTCCTTCAAACTGACACATTTGAAAAACGCGGAATCACCTATCTTCGTCAGAGTGGCCGGAAGCGTCACCTTAGTCAGTCCCTTGCAGCTGTAAAAAACTCTCTCGCCGAGTGTTGTGACTCCTTCGGGAATCGTCACGCTGGTCAGTCCTCCCGCTTCAAAAAACGCGAAAGGCCGAAGCTCCGTCACATTATATTTGATCGCACCCTTTTTTACTACTTTGGGGATCTTGATATCGCCGGAGAGCTGTCCATTTCTCTCTACCGACACCGTTCCCCCGGTCTCATTCTCTGTCAGGATCGTGTATTGGAGAACACCTAATTTGAAGCTTTCTCCCACAGCGGCTTGGGTTTGCAAAGCCGAAAGCAATAAAGCTCCCGCCAGGAGAAAAGCACCTGTCCATTTATAATTCAATCTATTCATCATGAGCAACTTCAACAGTTTCAAGCTGTCAACCGTGGTCAATTTACCAAATATCCTGTAAAAATGCAAGACGGCAGATAAAAAAAATGTGCCCGCTCATATTGCAAAAATAAAAAACAGTGCTAATATGGGGATGTATGAATTTGGAGAAATTCACACTGAAAGCACGCACAGCCGTGCAGACAGCTTATGAACTGGCCAAAGATCGCGGCCATCAGGAGGTTACACAAGAACATCTTCTGCTGGCGCTCTGCGATCTGAAGGACAGCATCATCCCGCCGCTTCTCAAGAAGATGAGCGTGGATGTGGATGCCCTGAAGACCAGTTTGCAGAAAAATTTGAATCAACAGCCGCGGGTGGAGGGAGATAATGTCAATATCTACCTGAACGCCGCGCTGTCTCGTACACTAAAAACCGCGGAAGCAGTGGCTTCCCAACTGAAAGATGAATATGTCAGCGCGGAACATCTGCTCCTCGGCATTATAGAAACAGCCAGCAGCAGTCTCCAAAAACTGCTGAGGCTGCACGCATTGGACAAGGAAGGAGTTTTAAAAGCTATGGCAGATTTACGCGGAAATCAAAGGGTCGTGGATGAAGACCCTGAAGCAAAATTTCAAGCATTGGAGAAATACGGACGCGACTTGACCGCCGCGGCCCGAGCCGGAAAGATCGACCCCGTCATCGGACGGGATGAGGAGATACGTCGTGTGATGCAGATCCTGACCCGGCGCACCAAGAACAATCCCGTCCTGATCGGCGAGCCCGGTGTGGGCAAGACCGCTATCGTGGAAGGGATCGCCCGCAGGATCGTCAGCGGTGATGTGCCTGAATCCCTGAAAAACAAGAAGTTGATCGCGATGGATCTGGGCAGCATGATCGCCGGCGCCAAATACAGGGGCGAGTTCGAGGATCGTCTGAAAGCCTTTATCAAGGAAGTGACCGCCAGCAACGGAGCCATCATTCTCTTTATTGATGAGCTGCATACGCTGATGGGTGCCGGCGCGGCCGAAGGCGCTACCGACGCGGCCAACCTGCTCAAACCGCAGCTGGCCCGCGGGGAACTGCGCTGTATCGGCGCTACCACGCTGAACGAATACCGCAAGCATGTGGAGAAAGACCCCGCGCTGGAACGCCGTTTCCAGCCGGTCGTTGTGGAAGAACCGAGCGTGGAGGCGACTATCGCCATCCTGCGTGGTCTGAAGGAGCGCTACGAGAACCATCACGGGGTGCGCATCCGCGATACCGCTCTGGTGGCTGCCGCAACACTTTCCAACCGCTATATCGCGGACCGGTTCCTGCCGGATAAGGCCGTGGACCTGGTGGACGAAGCCGCCAGCCGTCTGAGGATGGAGCTGGATTCCATGCCGGTGGAGATAGACCAGCTGGAACGACAAATCATGCAGCTGCAGATCGAGCAGACCGCTCTGAAAAAAGAGACGGACGACGCTTCCAAAGATCGTCTGCAAAAGATCGAGAAAGAACTGGCCGAGCTCAAGGAACGCTCCGGCGAACTCAAGGCACAGTGGCAGAATGAGAAAGCCGCCATCAACGCCTCCAGCATCCTGGCCGCCCAGCTGGAACAGGCCAAACTGGAAGAGGAACGCGCCCAGCGCGCGGGTGATCTGAACCTGGCCGCACAGATCAAGTACGGCAAGATCCCCGAACTCCAGGCCAAACTGAAAGCCGCCCATCAGCAAATCGAAGCCGAAAAAGGCGAAAACCATCTGCTGAATGAGGAAGTGACGGAAGAAGATATCGCCCAGGTGGTCGCCGCCTGGACACATATCCCCGTCTCCCGGATGCTGGAAGGCGAGAAGCAGAAGCTGATCCAGATGGAAGAACGTCTGGCACGGCGTGTCGTTGGCCAAAAAGAAGCCATTGTCGCCGTATCCAACGCCGTCCGCCGCAGCCGCAGCGGCTTGCAGGATCCCAACCGTCCGATCGGTTCCTTTATCTTCCTGGGACCCACCGGTGTGGGCAAGACTGAGCTGGCACGAGCCCTGGCAGAATTCCTCTTTGACGATGAAACGGCCATGGTCCGTATCGACATGAGCGAATATCAGGAGAAGTTCAATGTCCAGCGTCTGGTGGGCGCGCCTCCGGGCTATGTCGGTTATGAGGAAGGCGGTCAGCTGACCGAAGCCGTTCGCCGCAAACCGTATTGTGTGGTGCTGTTCGACGAGATCGAGAAAGCGCACCGGGATGTGTTCAACATCCTGCTGCAAATGCTGGATGACGGACGACTGACCGACGGCCAGGGACGCACGGTGGACTTTACCAATACTATCGTCATCATGACCAGCAACATCGGTTCGCACATCATCCAGGAATACTTCCAGAATGGGAAACCTTCTGAGGAAGAGACCAGAAAGATGGAACAGTCCGTCCTGGAAGAGCTGAAACAAAACTTCCGTCCGGAATTCCTGAACCGTGTGGATGATACCATCGTCTTCCACAGTCTGACCGAAGACCAGATCGGCGCGATCGTGGATATCCAGCTGGGCCGCATCGCCAAACGGCTGAAGGCCCAAAAGCTCTCCATCATCCTGACCGACGCGGCCAAACACCTGCTGGCACAGCGCGGATGGGATCCGCAATGGGGCGCCCGTCCTCTCAAGCGCGCCCTGCAGGAACATCTGCTGGATCCGCTGGCGACCAAGCTCCTGGCCGGAGAATTCCGCCAGGGCGATCTGATCCACGTGGATGCGGACACAAAGAACGACAAGCTGACCTTTGCCAGTCAGGTAGAAATCGTTTCATAAATAAAAAAACAAATCTGATCAGGGGACGCTCACACAGCGTCCCTTTTTTATTAGCATTCAATATATTGAAATAAAAGGAGATAAAGATCTATCCCCGTGTAAAACTCTAAAAAAAATGAAAAACTAATTGCAAACCATTTGCAATTATATTATCTTTTTCCCCGGCTGAGATCGGAGAGACTCTTGTTCTGTTGAGCGTAAAAATTTATGTAAAATAAAAAAAGTTTGTTTTAACTAATTTTTTATCTTGCACCAAATATTTTTTATCTCTACTATCTCCGCTGTCGTTGCTCTTACGGCAACATTTATTTAATAAGTTATGATCAAAAGATATTCATTGACTATTATCGCTCTAGGACTGCTCCTGGCCGCGGCTGGGGCTCAGGCTGAGGAATCCGAGAACCAAGTGGCTACCGTTGTTTCCGGGACGACCCTGAGCGGCTATGTAGATACTTCCATGAACTGGCAGTTTGGAGACAAGAAAACCAGTGCCGGTCGTGTAAATGATCCGGCCAAACATCAAAACGGTTTCAATCTGAACACAGCTCAGCTGCGCGTGTCCAAGGAGCTGGATGAGGATGCCTCCACCTGGAGCGCGGGTTACGCGGCATCCGTGCTGTATGGTCCCACCTCCGAAGAATTATCCTATTCGGACGGCAACTTTGCCCTTCAGCACGCTTACATCGATTTAAGAGCACCGGTGGGCAATGGTCTGGACTTCCGCTTCGGTGCCTTTGAATCCATCATTGGCTTTGAAGCTCTGGAAACTTATGAGAACCCCAACTTCAGCCGTTCTTACGGTGCCTATCTGGAACACGGGGAATCTGTTGGCGGCTTGGCCTCCTATACCTTCGATATCAATGACTGGCTGCTGAGCGTTGCCGCCGGTGTGGCCAACGCTTACGATAATCCCATCACCATCAATGACCGCTCTTCCAACTCTTCCCGACTTTCCTACATGGGATCTGTTGACTTAGTCTTCCCGGAATCCACCGGTTTTCTGGAAGGTACTGAGCTTTACGCGGCCATCGTCAACGGTCTGCCGGCCGACGGCGGCATGGACGCCGATTCCCAGCCGAACGTCACCAATTTCAACGCTTACCTGACCATGCCGCTGCCTGTCACGGGACTGTCCTGGGCATTTTCTTATGACATGCTCGCCAACAGTCACCGTCACGGCGCGGCTCCTGTGGACAGCAACTGGGCCAACGCTTACGCTCTGTATTTGATCTACGAAGCAACGGATAAACTCTCCTTTGCCAACCGTATCGAATATGCTGAAGGTTCCGCGGGGATTTACGAGCAGAACTTTGAGACTGCCTGGGGCGACAAGCAGGATCAATTTATTGCTAATACTTTCACCGTCAGCTACAAACTCTGGGAAAACGTCGTGACTCGCGCGGAATTCCGCTGGGATCATGACCTCTCCGGAAGTCACAGAATGACTGACGACGGCAGCCGAAACAACTCTTTCGGCATCACAGGCAACATCTGCTATATTTTCTAATAGAGAGATAGCTGCCCCCGGTTATGCACAGATAAACGCCAAATGACACGATGAGTGCCTCTGACTTCCAGCCTCATAACGGCTTTTGGCGGTTACCTGCTCAAGTAATGACAAACTTTTACATAGTTATAACGCTTAGCATGAAAAGTTAAAGCCTGGCACAAGATCCTCAAGATTTTGGCTAAAGCTCTAACTGAAGGACCCTCCGGGTGGAGGGTCTTTTTTTATCATAAAGAACCATGGAGTCATGCGGCGGCAACACACCGAACGCTAGTCTCATAAAAAACAGGCTCCCGCATCGGAGAGCCTGCCTGATCATGAATAGAGTTGTTTAAAAATTATTCTTCCTCTTCTTCGGCATTTTCTTCTTTCTCAACCGGTTTCGCGCGGTCGAGGTAAGCCTGCAGAGACTTCTTCATGGTTTCGTCCTTGATGGCGTCCATGGCTTTGGCGGCAAAGGTGTCGCCTTTTTCCACGTCACCGATCTTGTAATAAGTCAGGGCACGGAAAAAGTCAGGAGTCGGCATCGGTTTTTCGCCCTCGGTCTTGTCGGCTTCGTCCAGGAGTTCAAAGACGAATTTGACAGGAGCTTTGTCACCCAGCTGGGAGACAATGGAATAGGCCACGCTGCAGATCCGCTGGGCATTACCTTTGACGGCGGCTTTGAGATCTTTTTCAGCGGCTTTGACATCGGCTTCGTCCGGATTTTCTTCCATCACGGTATCGAGGTATTTCTCGATGGCTCTGGAGGAATTGATCTGGGAGCGGATGTCTTCGGCGCGCTTGGCAGACTTTTCGTCCACTTTGGCCATCTGGTCGAGGACTTTGTTGACCATGTCAAAGTTCCGGCAGCCGTAGGCCGCATCGAGCATCTTCTCCAGGCCGTCCAGGGATTCCTGGGTGGTGCCGATCTTCTTAAGCAGTTCTTTGCCAACTTCTTCGGCTTTTGGATCTTCTTTAGCCAGCAGAGATTCATAATTGCTGATCTCGGCACGGAGAGCATCGGCCTTGATGGCGGCCTCCAGGTCGTATTTATCCTGAAGAATTTGGAGCAGAGGCTCTTCCATGGTCATGGGATGACCGAC
>JAEEGF011166116.1_pt1 | contig 10922 bp, 7 predicted proteins | sample 9134171 | NCBI WGS metagenome assembly JAEEGF01 (sample SAMN16246542, study PRJNA631951) | gut metagenome | biome: gut microbiome; feature: rumen; material: AP-attached | host: Bos | place: Iran: Karaj | collected 2018-10
AATGCCATCTGATGATAGGACATATTCCCGTCATCGGCCAGACGCATATAATCAAGCGTAAACATCTCTCCGTCTTTAATCCTTGATAACACGACGTCCATCTTCACATCACGCTGGATACTCTCAATGCTGTTTACTACACAACGATCTACGTATTCTTCAATAAAGCGATCGTAATTGTCGAACCTGAGACCCAGTTCCACCGCATAGCGATTTGTATTTTCTCCGGTGGAGCGGTACAGATACATTTTCTTTGTTTGGGAATTGATGACCCATATTGTATGATACTCTTTTCCAATCCCGGTTATGATACCGGTCAGACGTCTGATGCGCGCATTAAATTCCTCAACCAGACTGCGCTGATCTTCAGGATAATCCGATGGATCGATCAATTCGTTTTCTTTGATGACTAAATCTGATTGCATATCTCCTCCTGCAAGTGCATAGTGAACTATGCAAATTGTCAGTATATAACAAAATATTACATCAATTCCTGCGAGATGACATCACCTTTAATGAAAATTTAATAAAGTTTATGATAGCTGAAAATTATTGGATAAGAAGAGATTGTGATTCCGGTAGGTGCCCTGTTCTTATTCCTGATAGCAAAAAAATCAGAATCTGTTCATGAAAATACAGATCTCAAAGACTTGCTGACGGCATAGTTGCAAGAATAACCGGCATATATTAACCTTATTTCAGAGCAAATTTTTATGCGCGACGTGCATTCGATATCAAGTAGTGACAGGAGAGAAAAAATGAATAACCGATTCGTAATTGATACAAAAGAGAATAAAGAATTCATGCAAGCATTAGGTGTGGAACTTCTTAATTTTGGAAAGCAGTTTCCGTCACAGGGCGGGGCATCATATTATTTAGGAGATGATGGAAAACCATGGACAGACAGACCCAGAGAAACATGGATAACCTGCAGAATGGCTCATGTATACAGTATGGCTGCTATGACCGGCTTTGAGGAAGGAAAAGAACTGGCAGCAGCTGCAATAAGAGGATTGTCAGGTGAACTGATGGATAAGAATGCAGGAGGATGGTATGCAGGACTGACTGCAGACAACCGGGCTTTACCCGATAAGCAGTGTTATGCGCATGCATTTGTTATTCTGGCTGCAACATCCGCGGTTCTTGCAAATATTGAGGGCGGAAAAGACCTGCTGGATAAGGCGCTTTTGGTTTATGACGAAAAGTTTTGGGATGAAAAAGAAGGCCTTGCTGTCGATACCTGGAATACAGAATTTACAAAGCTTGATGACTACCGGGGGCTAAATGCAAATATGCATTCTGTAGAAGCCTTCCTGGCAGCAGCTGATTGCCTTCAGGATGAGACGTACAGACAAAGAGCAGGCAGAATAATAGACCGGGTGATCCTGTGGGCAGGCAATAATGAATGGAGAATACCGGAGCATTTCACAAATAAATGGGAAGCGGATCTGGAATTCAATAAGGAAAATCCTGATGATCCATTCAAACCATATGGTGCAACACCGGGGCATGGAATTGAATGGTCAAGACTGATATCACAGTGGGCAATGTCAACGTCAACGACTGAGGATCAAAGGGCTCATTATATAAATGCATCCAGGCAGCTCTATGAACGCGCAATAGAAGATGCCTGGAACGTAGACGGTGCACCGGGACTTGTCTATACTACCGGATGGGATGGCAAACCGGTGGTGCACGACAGAATGCACTGGACACTTGCTGAAGCGATCAACACTTCAGCAGTACTCTACAGGATCACCAATGATAAAAAATATGCAGAACATTATTCAATGTTTCTGGAGTACCTTGAGGACGCAGTCCATGATCATGTTCGTGGATCATGGTTCCATCAGCTGGACATGAATAATAAACTGCTGGGTACAGTATGGCCTGGGAAAAGTGATATTTATCATGCATATCAGGCCACACAGATTCCCTATCTGGATGTATCTAAATCTATCGCATATTCTATAAGCTGTATGGTACCGGGAAAAGAAGAAGGCAACTGATTCATACCGGAGATTGATGCTATTAGGAGGGCAGGAAAGATGTTTTATTCTTTCCTGCTCTCTTTTTGAGAATGATTATCAAGAAACAACTGTACGCTTATCATCGTCAAAAAGTGTGCTATCATACGGTTAGCGATAGCTAACAACATGAGAGGAGAAAGGCCTGCTTGTATGGAAAAGAAATATCACATAGAGAAGAATACTGTTCAGGAAACACTGGTCATCCCTTTGTATGGCAGAAAAGTATGTTCCGATCGTTTTCCGGATCTGTTCAGGGATCCGGAAGCTGAGCGGATCTGCGGAATGCTGGATTATGACTTTACGGAAAAGGGTGCGAAAATGGAGAGCGGAGCCGGACTGTTCGGAGCCCTGGAAGTTGCTCAGAGGCAGTACGACCTGGCCTGGGAAGTGAAGGAATACTTGAAACGCTATCCCGATGCGGCTGTTGTAAACCTTGGCTGCGGCCTGGATGACACCTTTCGCAAGTGTGATAACGGTTTCTGCAGAGGCTACAACATCGATATGCCGGATGTGATAGCGGTAAGAAATGAGATCCTACCTGAGGCAGATCGGGAAGTCAACATTGGGTGCGACCTGAACGATGACTCATGGATGGACATGATCGATGGATCGCAGGGCTCCGTTTTCTACGCATCCGGCGTGTTTTACTATTTCAGAAAAGAAGATGTGATAAAACTGCTTGCAGAGCTTGCGCGGAGATTCCCGGAAGGGGTTATTGTCTTTGACTCCTGTAACAGCTTTGGTGCCGGGCTGATGACAAAGACCTGGCTTAAGGAAGCAGGAATTTCCGATGTTAATGCACTTTTTTCACTGGAGGATATTTCGGAGATCAAAGACTGGAGTTCTGACTTCACATCGGTTACTGCCCGAAGCTATATGAGAGGGTATCGTGATATCTACAAAGACGTGAGCTTTTCCCACAAGATGATGATCCTGTTTTGCGACTTACTGGTGAAAATGAAGATCGTAAAGATACATTTCGTATAAGAGACGCATTTTTTATTGTAGTTAGGGTAGCAAATCCATGAAGAAAACCACTATAATGATATTGATATCATGAAAGGAGAATGTGACCATGGAAACAGTATCACTCAAACTACGGAAACAAAAGAACATCGCGCTCATCGCCCACGACGGCAAGAAGCAGGAACTTATAGCATGGTGCAAAAAACATCAGGACATTCTGAACAAGCACTTCTTAGTAGGCACAGGAACAACTGCACGTATGATCACCGAAGCAACAGATCTTCCTGTAAAGGGCTACAATTCAGGCCCTCTTGGCGGTGACCAGCAGATCGGTGCCAGGATTGTCGAAGGAAAAGTTGATATAGTAATATTCTTCTCCGACCCGCTCACCGCCGCACCGCATGACCCTGACGTTAAGGCTCTTATGAGAATTGCGCAGGTATATGACGTGCCATTTGCCCCGGACAAGGCAACAGCAGACTTTATCATAACATCTCCCCTAATGGATGAGGAGTACGAGCATGAGGTGATAAACTTCAGGCAGAACATTGCGGAGAGAGCGGAGAATTTAAAAGAACAGTGATTTATCGAGGCGTGCAACATAATATATACATTTGTTGCACGCCTTTGCTATCTAAAAAATAATTACGCAATAAAAGTCATTCATAACGAAAGGCCGGAAATGTACAAGCAGTAAAAAAACTATATCATTTAAACAGATCAAATAAACAAGGACCCTCAGTCAATACTGGGATTAAGAGAGTCAATAATGCAGAAAGGTGGGAATAAAAATGAGTAAAAAGCTTCCGGTTGGAATTCAGGTTTATGGCCTTAGGGATCTCCTCGAGAATACTCCGGAGAACTTTAAGAATGTAATGCAGGAGGTAAAGGATCTGGGATATGACGGCGTTGAGCTGGCAGGTCTGTATGGCCTTACTCCTGAATATGTAAAAGAAGTGCTGGATGAGGTCGGCCTTATTCCGATCAGTGCACATGTGGCATTCGCTGAGATGATGGAGAACCTCGAAAGCATTATCGCTGATTACAGCAAGATTGGTGTTAAGTACCTGGTAATGCCTTATATGGCAGAAGAGTATCGCCCGGTCAATCCGGAGGGCTTTAAGAAGTTTCTTCCTATGCTTAATGAAGTAGGCAAAAAGATTCATGACGCAGGTATGACCTTCCTGTATCACAATCATGATTTTGAGTTTGTCAAGATGGAAGACGGACAGTGGGGATATGATGTGATGTTTGACTCAATCCCTCATGATAACCTGATGCCGGAGCTCGATACCTGCTGGTGTGATGTTGCAACAGGTGATGCAACCGGATTCATCCGCAAGTACACAGACCGTATTCCCGTGGTACATCTCAAGGACTACATAAAGAAGGGTGAAGTAAAAAACATGTACAAGCTGATCGGCATCGATGAAGAAGAGTCTGACGCTGATACAGGTTACTTTGGCTTCCGTCCTGTGGGATTCGGCCAGATGATCTGGGAGCCTGTTCTTGAGGCAAGCCTTGATGCAAATGCAAAGTGGGTTATCGTAGAGCAGGATGAGCACTACGAGCTGGAGCCTATGGAGTGTGCCAGAAGGAGCCGCGAATATCTGAGGATCCTCGGCTGGTAATATGAAGTAAATACTGACAGAATCCACGGCAGATGTGGATTTCTGAAATATAACTTAAGAGAAAATATATTTAAAGAAAGGGATTATTATGAAAGAACTTAGAATTGCTATCATCGGCTGTGGAATGATCTCACACAGACATATGACTGTTATCCAGAACCTCAACAAGCGCGGACAGAACTTAAGAGTTGTTGCAGCAGCTGAGATCGACAAAGAAAAACTTCTTGCATGGGGCAAGCAGTACGGAATCGCAGAAGAGAACCTTTATCAGGATTTCCGTGAAATGTTAAAGAGAGATGACATCGATGAGGTTGAGGTCTGCGTGCACAACAACCTTCATACATCTGTTGCAACTGCAGTTATGGCAGCAGGTTTCCCTTGCTACTCTGAGAAGCCTATGGCAGCAAGCTATGCAGATGCCAAGATTCTCTACGATGCACAGAAGAAATATGGTCAGAAGCTGGCAATCCAGATCAGCTCAATCTACAACCCTCAGACCCGCATTGCCAAGAAGATGATCGCAGATGGAAAGCTCGGTGAGATCTACCACGTTCGCAGTGTCGGCCACAGACGTCAGGGACGTCCCGGCTATGATATGCCTTTCTTCAGCCGTGATTTCATTGATCCCAACGTTGGTGTTCACGGACCTTTGTTTGACCTTGGTATCTATCATCTGGCACAGATGCTGTATGTACTTGGCATGCCTGAGCTGGAAAGTGTATATGGATTCCAGAGTTCCAGATATTGGACACATCCTGCTATTGATAAGCTCACAAACCGCACAGCTCCCGTTGAGGACCTTGGCGTAGGTATGGCACGCTTTAAAGGTGACATCTGCATGGACATCTATGAGGACTGGGCAATTCATATGGAAGATATAGGCAGCTCTTTCATTGCCGGCTCTCTCGGCGGACTTAAGTTCACAGATGTTGACCAGACCGGTGGCCCTATGGCTGTTCCGGAAGGCGGACAGATCGTAGGCGGCGGTGATCTTCAGAAGCCAAGGCTTACTTACTACGGAATAAATGAAGAGAATCAGCTCTTCCAGACACAGTTTGACTGTGCAATCGGAGATGTGACAGGTATGCAGGAACTCCTCATCAACCCTGATATGGAGATGTACAACGACAACCAGCTCCAGTGGTACTGCTACCTTCGCGGTATCCTCACCGACGAGACCAGGATTGATTCTCCTTACATCGCAATGCAGACTGCACTGCTTTCAGAGGGTGTTGTTCTTTCCAACGAGCTTGGCCGCAGCGTGACTGCAGACGAGATCAAGAAGATGGCCAAGTCCATTGCAATCCGTGATCAGGAGACTCCTTTCGGAACAATCCACTACGATTTCGACGAGTACAAGCCTGAGTGATATAACAGTGGTGCCAGTCAGTGCGCCGCTCAATACCTGTTGATATCTGTAAGCGGCACTTTATTCACGTTTCGGAAGGCGATGAAGTTGATTGTGACAGAGAAGAGCAGGTTGATGAGTACCGATCCTATCCAGGCAAGGGCGAAGGGCTGCCTCACAAACATGAACGCATCGGTCTCAAGGTTCTTGATTATGATACTTGTGAGAGGCATGCCAAAGGCAAGTGCAATAGCTATTGACAGTACCTCTATCAACATAACCTCGCGCACCAGATATCCGATCACGTGTGCATTTGAAAATCCGTTCACTCTCATGGTCAGGATTTCTTTCATCCTGTGTGCCACCAGGATATTGCTCAGGTTGAGCAGTATCATAAAGGAGAGCAGTACTGAGAACAGAATAACAATTACAACTACCGCATTGTAGAGATTGACAACAGCCATGTTGCGGTCTCTGAGATTTTTGGTGAGTTCAACTGAAGATACTCCGGGCAGCTCTGACAGGCTTGCCTGGAGTTCTTTTTCATTTGCTGAGCCTGCCTTGATGTAATAGGTATTAGCCACCGGATCCGATTCAAACCTGTCCTTGTAATAATCCTTTGTCATTATCATGGTCTTGCCGGCATAGAGCATGAAAACCCCTTTTACTGATACCTCAGAAGGAGACGGCCCACCGACGGTAAGGTCAACGGTACTGCCGGCTGAGAGGGCGTTTTTGTCCTCCATTTCTTTGGTCACGATAACGCCATCATCAGAAATTCCCATGTCTTTTCCGGAGGGGGATCTGAGAATATAGAATCTGCCAAATTCTTCCTTGTCATCCACACAGATTATGCTGGTGAGGACCTGAGCTTCTCCGTCAGTAATGACGCCTGCCGTGATGGGAAGATAGAGGGTGTCGAAGGAGGAAAGAGCTTTTTTGACAGCTTCTTTTTCCTCGTCCGTTATAGTGCCGGATTCGGTGAGAGTGAGATCATATTGCCAGATATTGTACATCTGGTTTCTGAGAGCACCCTCGTAGGCGAGCTTGATATCGATACCGAAACCAACAATGAAAACACACATGACGATAGTGACCACAGATACCACTTCACGGCCGATGTCTGTGAGCAGGTTGTTGAAGATGAGGGTGGCGTAGAGACTGCCTGAAAGCTTAAAGCCTTCCTTTTTTCTGTATCTGGCAGCGGGTTCATTTCCGTTTATAAGCCCGACAGCAGAGCATTTGATATATATATGGCATGACCAGAGAACAGCGACAACAGTTATCATCACCTCTGCCACAGGCAGGAGTATTATGAAGGGAATGTTGTGCCCGGTTCCTTCAAGAGAGAAGGCGAGATTGTCCCTCATTGTATTGATGAGGAGTTTCTCAATTATAAAAGCTCCGATCACGCCCAATATGGCGCCGAAGAGGGCACCGGATGCTCCGAATACAATGTACTTGCGCATAATCTCGGATTCGTACATGCCAAAGGCCTTGCAGGTTCCAATCTGTTTGGACTGCTCCTCAACAATAATTGCCATGGTAAAGAAACATACGATTACCACAATAACTGCAAATATAGGGATGAATACCATGGAAACCTTAAACATGATATCGCAATAAGAGGTAAACTCCATATAGTAGAGGTTTGCATCTCTGGTCTGGGCAAACCATTTGCATTCCATGTTCTTTGCTTTGTCGATTTCAAGCTTTGCTTCAGATAGTTTATCCCTGGCTTCTTTCTCGGCATCATCGTACTGCTTCCTTGCATCTTCAAGCTCTTTTTCGGCTTTCTCTTTTTGGGATTCAAATTCTGCTTTGCCGTCCTCAAGCTCTTTTTCGTGCTTTGCTATCTCTTCCTCAGCTTCCTTTTTCTTTGCAGCATATGTCTTTTTTGCATCCTCTATCTGCTTGGCGCCATCAGCTTTTTTCTGCTCAAATTCAACCTTTGCATCAGCAAGCTTCTGTCTTGCTTCTGGCTCTTTCCTTGCAAGCTCAGCTTCTCCTTCAGCCAGCTGCTCTTTTCCCTTTTGAAGGCTATACCATCCCTGATCCAGCTGCTGTCTTGCTTCCTCCAGCCTTCGCTTTCCATCCTCATATTCTCTTTGACCGTCTGAAACTTTCTGCCTTGCGTCCTTAAGCTGCTGGAGCTTATCCCGGAAATCTTCTACCCCCACCAGATCATCTATAATCTCTTTTATCCTTGGATCGACATCTTCAAAAATATCGTCATAAATATTTAGGATCATATCGCATTTTTCAATAGGATCCTTTCCCAGAACACTTTCCAGTCTTTCACTGATAGACTGGCACAACTGCCTCGTTTCTTCTGACACATCAGGATCATCAGCTATTTCCTGCAGACCCTCCTCAATTGAACGAATAGTTCCATCGTTTACCTTTTCATCAGCCTGTTCCAGAGCTTCCTGAAACTTCTTCATTCCCTCATCGAGCTCAACCTTTCCAGCCTCTAGTCTTTCCAGGCCCCTGCGGTACTCCTCTTCTTTTTCATTTAAGAGTTTCTGTGCTTCGTCAAGCTCAAGAAATCCCGCAAAAAGCTTCCACTTTGCATCCTGAAGCTCTTTTTCCATGTCCTTCTGTGCCTGATCAAGCTGTGCCTGTCCATCGGCTATCTTCTGATTGTATTCAGCTTCACCATCCCTGATCTTTTTTGCGCCCTCAGCCAGTTCCCTTTTTGCCTTCTCTTTTCCTTCATTTAACTGAGTTTCAGCGTCATCAAGTACGGCCTTTGATTTGGCAATCTTATCATCAAATTCCTTCTGGCCTGCATCTATCTTATCCTTTGCCTCTTTAAGCTGTCTGTTTGCCTCCGCTTCAGCCTTGTCATACTCAGCATCAAGCTCTTTTGCCAGATTCTCCATACGGGATTTGGTCAGTTCATCTGACATGTCTTCAATCTCTTTTCTGACCCGGTTAACCTCCTTGGTGTACTGCTTGCTGGTCATCTTCACTGAATCCGGAACATCTACATCAATAAGAAGATTGGTGTAATCAAAAGCACTTCCAGACGTATCAAAACAAGCTCTGGGAAGAAGGCAGAAATCCACCCTCTCAGGGCTCATGTAATCCGGGTGTCCAACTATTCCCGTAACTGTGAAATTATGGTACAAAAGGGTATTTGAAAGACGTGATGTGGTAACATATACCGTTATCTCATCACCTAAAGATACATCGAGTTTTTTGGCAAGCTCCCTGCAGATTCCGCACTCATCTACTTCAGTCGGTAGCCTTCCATCTTCTACATAGGGCACGCTTATTCTGTCAGTCACAGAAAACAGATAGCAGCCGGCATTCTTATCTCCTGAAGAAAGCTGTCCCGCAAGAGAGATCATGCCTTCAGCATCTTTTATTCCTGAAACGGCTTGGATATTATCAATGTCCTGTTCTCGTATACCTAAACTGCAGGCCAGGTCGATGTCTTTAAAATTATGCTCTTCAATATAATTAAAGCCTGTCGATTCAAGCGCAGTGCACGAAAAATAGAGCCCCAGAATTATGCTGGTACCAATAAATACAATGGTCGCCATCGAAAGCCAGGACACGAAGCGGTTCTGTATATTACGCAGAGCATCTAATCGAGCAGTCTTCTTCATGCACTAATACCTACCAAATAAGATCAGCAGCATGCATTGGCCACGTGTTGATCCTTATACTGGAAATTTTTCCGTTTCGAACTCTTACCACTCTGTTGGCCATCTTGGCAATCTCCACGTTATGTGTGACCATGACTACAGAAGTATGCCTTTTGGTTATAAGTTCTTCAACCAGCTCAAGCACTTCCTGACCTGTGGTAAAATCCAATGCTGCAGTTGGTTCATCTGCAAGGATTATCCTGGGATTCTTTACGATAGCTCTGGCAATTGATACTCTCTGCTGCTGTCCGCCGCTCATCATTGACGGGTAATTATTTGCACGATCCGTAAGTCCCACCATATCTATTGCTTCCTTGGGGTCAGCGGGATTCTTACATATCTCTGCTATGAATTTGACATTTTCAAGGGCTGTAAGATTTGGCATTAGATTATATGCCTGGAAAATAAAGCCTATGTAATCCCTTCTAAAGTCCACAAGCTGTTTTTCCGTTGGATGAGAAAAGTCTTTGTCATCAAGGGTTATCTCACCGGTAGTTGGGCTGTCCATTCCGCCGATGATATTTAATAGAGTGGATTTACCGCATCCACTTTCTCCAAGGATTACTAAAAGCTCATTCTCATAGATATCAAGGTCTACACCCCTTAAGATATGAACAACATCCATTCCTGATGGGTAGTCCTTCGTTATACCACGAAGTGTCATTATGACCTTTTTGTTTGTGTCAGGGGCATAGTCATATCCGTTTTCATCGATGAAAAGAGTGATAAGCCCCGCAAAGGAGTGGATCAGAGCGATATCTTCTTCAGAAAAACCATCTTTGGAAGTGTTTACTATTTCAACGCAGCCAACTGTCTCTTTTCTGAAGGCCATAGGCATAAGATAAACGTTCTTGATCTCAATTCCGGTTATCTCATCCTTGCCGCCGGGAAACCTTTCATCAGCCTGAACATCCGGTACATAAATAGGTTCTGTTGACTCACAGGCTTCACCGATAATCCCCTGATTAAGTTCTATGGAAAATCCGGCAATGTTCGCTTCTCCGATTGAAACAATGCTGTATATATGTTTTGTATTCTTATTCTTAAGCCAGATAGCACCAGATTCGGCAAAGACTTCAGAAATCACTGCTTCAAAAGCCTCTGAAAGGGCACTTTCAACCTGATTGCCTTCCAGGGCCTGCATAATTTTCCATAAAACCTGTGCGTTAACACCCTTTATTGCCATAACCCCCTCCTTGAATACTTTCCTATAAATTAATGATACACTGATGTTAGAACATAGACAACAAGTGAGGGAAATATCGTGAATATTTTTGAATCATATTTTTCC
>JAEEGF012491911.1_pt1 | contig 10922 bp, 7 predicted proteins | sample 9134171 | NCBI WGS metagenome assembly JAEEGF01 (sample SAMN16246542, study PRJNA631951) | gut metagenome | biome: gut microbiome; feature: rumen; material: AP-attached | host: Bos | place: Iran: Karaj | collected 2018-10
CGCACTCCTTTCAGACCATTGACCTGCGCTTATCCAGCGCGATCCTCTGGGCAATAATGGCGAAAAACGTCACACTGCCTTTCAGGACATACATCCAGCCGGGTGACAGTAACAGACCGCCGGAAGCATTTGTTACCATGGAAAACAGCATTGTACCAATGAACGCGCCGATGACGGATCCGAATCCGCCGGAGACCGAGGTGCCGCCGAGCAAAGTGACGCAGAGAGCATCAAACTCGTAGCCCTGGCCTTTGGAGGCGAATCCCGCCGTAAACTCCGACGCAAGCATGATGCCGACGATCGCTGCCAGAACTGAATTGATCACGAACAGCGCCGCCAGGTGCAGATCCGGTTTCAGGCCCGAGATCCTTGCCGCCTTTTTATTGGCGCCGACATAATAGGTCGTTCTTCCGAAGACCGTCTTCTTCTCGATGATCAGGAAAATGATCAGGATCACGAACATCAGCACAACGCTGTATTTGACAGGCGTCCCCTTGATGAAGCCCTTGCCGAGGTTCGCGAAGGACGCCGGCAGGTTCGTGCTTCTCTGTGAACCGTGCGCGATGATCTGCGCGACGCCGCGCGCCAGGAAGCCGGTACCCAGGGTGATGATCAGGGAAGCCACATGCAGTTTTGCGATAAAGAAGGCATTGATCAGGCCGATGATCATGCACAGCAGGATCGTCAGCACCGACGCGACCCAGAAATTCATCCCGAAACCGATATCCAGCGGCCTCTGCGCGTCCTTGCCCTGACAGAACCAGGCGACGAGCACATTGGCCATGGCCAGGATCCCGCCCAGTGACATGTCCATGTTGCCTGTCTTGACGATAAAGGTCGCGCCGATCCCGAGAACGACCAGATACCAGTTGTTCGTCAGAATGGAAAAAATATTGGATACTGTACCGAAGTTGGGGACAATGATGCAGGCTATGCCAAACACGACCAGCATGATGACCGTCATGAACAGAATGACAAAGCTCTCATCACTGATGCTGCTGAAAAGTTTTTTCTTCTCCATGTCATTCTCCTCCGGTTACGATATGTATGATCTCACGGGTATCGATGCCGTCGCCGTTGACGATCTCCCGGCGCAGCTCGCCGTCATAAAGAAGGAAGATCCGGTCACACATATTGACGATCTCGGAAAGCTCCGAGGAAAAGATGATCACAGACTTTCCTTCCTTACGGAGCTGCCGGATGATCGAATAGATCTCGCTCTTCGCGCCTACGTCGATGCCGCGTGTCGGCTCATCCAGGAGCAGCAGTTCAGGCTCCGAGAAAAGGCTCCGGGCAAATACGATCTTCTGCTGGTTGCCGCCGGAGAGCTTGGATGCTTCCTTTTCGATCGTGTTGGTGGCGACCTTCAGCTGATCGATATACTCCTGTGTTTTCCGGCTTTCTTCCCCGTAGTCGATAAAGCCTCCGTGGGAGATCTTGTCAAGCGCCAGGACCGGAACATTATAGCGGAGCGACAGCATGGTAAAGAGGCCCTGCGTCCGGCGCTCCTCCGGAGCAAGTACGATACCGTTGGCGATCGCTTTCGGCGGGCTCGGCTTCAGCGGTTTCTTATTCAAACAGATCGTACCGTGATAGGGATCCAGCCCGTAGATCGCCCTTGCGATCTCCGTCTTGCCTGCGCCGATCAGGCCGTAAAATCCTATGATCTCACCCTTTTTCAGATCGAAGGAAATATCCTTCAGCTTTTTATTCGTCAGATGCTCCACCCGAAGCAGTTCTTCGGAAGGCATCGTTTCCGGTGCCGTATAGCTTTCATAGACCGTCTTGCCGATCATCAGGCGGATCAGGTCAGCTCTGCCGTTGACCTCCGAGATCGGTTTGGTCTCGATATGCCTGCCGTCCCGGAGTACCGTGACATAATCCGCCAGCTCGAAAATCTCATCGAGCCGGTGGGAAATATAAATAACTGTCACATTATTCTTTCTGAGATCACGTACGATCTGGAACAGCTTTTCGATCTCAGTCTCAGACAGCGATGCCGTCGGCTCATCCATAATGATGATCTCGGCATTACTGGAGACTGCTTTCGCGATCTCAAGGATCTGCTTCTGCGCCACGCTCAGATTACGGACACGCGTATTCGGATCAATGGAAGGATCGATCTCTTTGAGGGTCTCGACGACCCGCTTTACCTTCTCGGACTTTTTGTCGATAAATCCGAATTTCGTATCTTCTATTCCCAGCGTGAGATTTTCCACCACAGAGAGCTGGTCGACGACATTCAGTTCCTGGAACAGGGTACTGATGCCGTGTTCCCTTGCCTGTTTCGGGTTGGAGACCGCATACTCCTTTCCGTTCAGGAGTATGGTCCCGCTGGTTCTCTGGATGGCACCGGTCAATACTTTGATCAGAGTGGATTTACCCGCGCCGTTTTCTCCTACGAGACAGTGAACGGTATTCTTCCTGATATCAAAGCTCACATCATTGATGGCACGAACACCCGGATAATCCTTGATCAGATTCCTGATTTCGAGTACATTTTCCATGATTGTTCCCCGCTCTCAACAGTGTAATAAAGAATGCCGGCAGAGAATTTTCTTCCCGGCCGGCATTCCAGAATCATTCTCTGAATGTTAATACATCACAGGACCAACATATCAGATCAATCCATCTTCGGTGTTACATTACATTCATCCTGCAGCCACTTCGCGGTCTCTTCCTTGGTCATGGAACCGATGGAGATGCAGCTTGCGGAGCAGAAGTACTCAGCTTCCGGCTCGGAGATCTGCGGGATCTCGCCGTTCTTGATCTTAAACAGATAATCGATCCTTGCTCTGCCGGTCTCGATCGGGGAAAGTCCGAGCGATGCGATCAGGGAATCGTTGCCGTAGATCTGATAGAACTGTGTCTCATCAAAGTCACAGGTGCAGACCAGCTCTGTCTTCGGAGTGCCGTCATCATTGAGCACGCCGCGTCCCGCATCCTGCAGAGCGGAAAGAACGCCCTTGCAGATGCCGCCGGACTCAGCATAGATCAGGTTGACTTCCGGGTTCGAGTTCAGAACACCTGCCATGGAAGCCTTCGCGTCATCGGCGCCGCCGGTGGACTCAAGACAGCCAAGGTCAGTGAAATCGTCGCCTACGACTTCCTTAATACCCTCAATGAACGGATCGGTACGTCCGGTACGGACCTGCTCATGATTCGGCCAGCCGAGCTCTACGCAGACGATCTTCTCATCCGGATGCGCAGCGACCCATGCCTCTGCCATCTCTACTGCCATAGCCTTGGAAACAGCGGCTTCATCATTACGGACAGCCGGTACGCCGGAACCCGGGATCGGTCCGAAGAAGGAAGCGCAGACAACGCCTTCATCCAGAAGTTCTTTCAGAGCGGGAAGCGCAGCATCGTTCTCCCAGACGTGCATCTTTGCCATGTCGATGCCCTGGGCGCCGAACTGGTCAAGCATCGCGATCTGGTCGGCTGCGTCACCGGCACCGTCAAATGCGATAACATCGGAACCATACTGGTCTTTTGCGTATTCCTTCGCTGCTTCGTAGGATGCCTGGTGGAAGGTCTCCTTCATGTCAGAAACAAGGTAAGCGATCCTCAGGCCTTCGTCTGTCTTAGCCGGAGCTGCTGCCTTGACCTGATCCATCTTCGGGGTAACATTACATTCATCCTGCAGCCACTTCGCGGTCTCTTCAGGAGTCATCGAACCTGCGGAAATGCAGCTCGCGGAGCAGAAGTACTCAGCTTCCGGCTCGGAGATCTGCGGGATCGTGCCGTCCTTGATCTGGAAGAGGTAATCGATCCTTGCCCGGCCGGTCTCGATCGGGGAAAGTCCGAGCGATGCGATCAGGGAGTCATCACCATAGATCTGATAGAACTGCGTCTCATCAAAGTCACAGGTACATACAAGTTCGGTCTTCGGAGTGCCGTCCTCATTGAGCACGCCGCGTCCCGCATCCTGCAGAGCGGAAAGGACGCCCTTGCAGATACCGCCGGACTCAGCATAGATCAGGTTGACTTCCGGGTTGGAGTTCAGGACGCCGGCCATGGAAGCCTTCGCGTCATCGGCGCCGCCGGTGGACTCAAGGCATCCCAGATCTGTGAAATCATCACCTACGACTTCCTTGATGCCTTCGATGAACGGATCGGTACGTCCGGTACGGACCTGCTCATGGTTCGGCCAGCCAAGCTCTACGCAGACGATCTTCTCATCCGGATGTGCAGCGACCCAGTCCTTGGCCATCTCGATAGCCATAGCCTTGGAAACGCCCGCTTCATCGTTACGGACAGCCGGTACGCCGGAGCCCGGGATCGGTCCGAAGAAGGAAGCGCAGATGACGCCGTCATCCAGGAGTTCCTTCAGTGCGGGAAGCGCAGCATCATTCTCCCAGACGTGCATCGTTGCCATGTCGATGCCCTGAGCGCCGAACTGGTCGAGCATCGCGATCTGGTCGGCTGCGTCGCCGGCACCGTCGAACGCGATCACGTCAGCGCCATATTTCTCCTTCGCATACTCCTTTGCCGCTTCATAAGATGCCTGATGGAAGGTCTCCTTCATATCAGAGACAAGATAGGCAATTTTGAGGGTCTCTCCTGTCTCCGCAGCTGCCGGAGCGGCTGCGGGAGCTGCTGCAGTTGTGGCAGCCTCCGTCTGCGCCGGCGCAGGCGCTGCTGTTGTTGCTGCCGGTTCTGATTTCTGCCCGCAAGCTACGGCAGAAAGTATCATTCCCAGCGAAAGGGCGATAACAAGTGCCTTTTTCATAATTATCCTCCTTGTCTATAAACTTTGTTATGACAGATGTCATATTCCAATTTCATGATATACATTTACATCAAATCTGTCAATAATCATTCCGTGTTTTCTTGTGGTTTTGTACAAATGTGAACAAAGATTCGCCCTCTTCTTTTCCTATTCTGCCCGAAGTTTTTGCCTTTGTTTCGGCCGTCACAAAACATGACATTTGTTTTGACTGTTTCTAAAATACTTTACATTTTTGTCTGTTTCCCCTGCCTTGTGAATTTGAAAAAGACCGGCTTTCATGGCCGGTCCTTCCCTGTTTCATCATTCCGATCTTCTGTTCTGTATGATTCCGGTCTTTCTATTCCGTCACGGAAACGATCTCTTTCCACAGCGGATCCATCGTCTGCAGGATCCTGAGATAGACTTCGTATTTCTTCCGGTAATACTGATATTTCCCGGGGTCCGGATGATAGGTTCTGCGGATATGCACACAACGGTCTACCGCATCATAGATATCCCTGTAGCAGCCCGTCCCGACGCCGGCCATCATGGCACAGCCCAGGGTGCCGACCTCTTCCGCTTCGGAGATCTCGATTTCCTTTCCGATGGCGTCCGCAAACATCTGCATCCACACATCCGACTTGCTTCCCCCGCCCGAAGCACGGATGACCGCGGGGGGATCCACGAATTTCAGCAGCCGTTCGATATGATACATATGCGCAAAAACGACGCCTTCGTAAACCGCTCTCAGCAGATCCGGAAGTCCGTCGTTGCCGGTCAGTCCGATAAAGGCTGCCTTTGCGTCGAGGTCCGCGTTCGTACCATAGATAAAAGGCAGGAAAAAGAGGGTGCTTTCTTCTTTCGCATCCTCGGCGATCATACGGTTCAGTTCTTTGTAACCGCAGAATTCCAGGCCCTTCTGCTGCAGGATCGTATTGATGAACCACTCCAGGTTGGAGCAGGACGTGGCCGAGCCTTCCATGAGCTGGTGCGTCCCGGGCAGGCAGTAAAGATAGGAACCAAACAGCCGGTCGGAATATAGCAGGCGCTTTGTGATCATGTTATTCATGCCCCAGCTCCCCGCAACGATGCAGAGCTGGTCCTCCCGGATCACCCCCTGGGAGATCGTATTCGCCGTACAGTCGAAAAGGCCGCCCACGACGGGTGTGCCAGGACTGAGGCCGGTCAGTCCGGCTGCCTTATCGGTGACCCTGCCTCCTGTTTCATCCGGACGAAGCATTCTTTTCGGAAACCGGTCTTTATATTTCAGGATGCCGAAACCCTCCAGAATCTCGTCGGAGATCTGCTGCCGGTCCTGATCCAGCAGGCTCAGCACGGAAGCTTCCGTCACCTCCATTGCCCATTCACCGGTCAGTAGAAAACGGATGTATTCCTTCACTGTTACGCAGACTTCGGCCTGCTCCAGCACCTCCGGCTCATTCCCGGCAAACCATGCCATCAGCACCGGTGTCTGTGCCGCATATACACTCTGCCGCAGCACCGGGAGCAGCCTGTCACAGGTGCCGTCGTCATAAAAGCGGCGGACAAGGTCGTTGGCCCTTGTGTCGGAGCTCATCACGCCCGGATGGACCGGCGTGCCGTCCTTTTTGAACATATACAGGCCGTTGGCCTGCCCGGTCAGTCCGATCCCGACGATCTCTTCCGGCTCGACGCCGGCTTTTTGGATCGCTCCGCTGACCGAACGATATGCGGAGTCCTCGATCAGGGAAATATCCCGCTCATACCTGCCGCTCCCGGGTGAATTCACCGGAATGGTGATGCCATAGGAGCTTTTCTCATTTCCCTGCAGATCAAATATCGATGTTTTCAGGACTGTACCGCCACAGTCGATCCCCATGAGATATTTCATAAAACTCACCGTCCTTCGAAAACCCGTATTAAATATTGTCATGACATTTGTTGTTTTTAATATAGTACAATCCGTATATTTTTGCAACGCATGAAAAAACTGTGCGCCGGATTATATTTCCCGGAGCACAGTTTCCGTACAGGTCCTTATGTTGTCTCAATCCGGCAGCTGGCCGCTCTCCACAAGGCTGAGCACACCGCCGGCAGTCTTTTCGTCAGTGACAAGACAGTCGATCGTCCCGGTCCTGAGGGCAGCAACGATCGGCAGGATCTTCCGCGGGCCGGTCGCGATCGCCATAACATATTTGGCTGCTTTTAACTCCTCGCCTGTTATGCCGATCAGCTTGCGATTGAAATCATTGTCGATGAAATTGCCGTGGATATCGATCCTCCGGGCGCAGATGTCTCCGATGGCGGAATCCGGGAACTTCTTGATGACTTCCAGAGGGCTCACATCCTCCAGGCCGCCGAATTCCTGATAATCCCTGACGCTTCCGATGCCTACGACCGCGTAATCCAGATGCTTCCAGAGATCATAGATGGGCCGCATGTAACTGGACTCCGCGATACGTTCCCTGTCCTGCAGCGTCTCCACAAGACCCGGGGCATAAAGATAATACGGATACCCGTGAAGCTTCTGCGCAAAGCACCGTACCGTGTCGTTCAGACGGAATTCATTCGTCAGCGCGATCGACATGCCGACCAGCGGGACGACGCTGATATCGCAAAGGGTAGTCTCCTTCGGGAAATACTCCATAAAGGAGTGACACGCGATCCCCCAGGCGACGCCGACGGTGCTGTGGCTCGTAAACAGTTCTTTGGCAAACCGCACTGCCTGGCTCACGGTGACGCGAAGCTGGGTCTCCTCGGTATAGGAACCGCTGGGGACCACGATGCATTTGGGAATGCCGAACATTTCACAGATCCTGCTGCCGATCTCCTCGTTATTGGTCGAAGGATCCGTCACCTCGATGTGAATGATCCCGCAGTTTTTGGCCTCGGTCAGCATCATGGAAACAGCCGATCGGGAGATCTTAAAAACACTGGCGATATTTTCCTGGGTCATCTCCTGCTCGTAGTACATGCGGGAGACCTCAACAAGTTTCTGAAGCGCAGTATTATCCATGATCCACCTCTCAATGAACTAACACAAATTTAAGTATCGCAGAAGAGTCCTCAAAATTCAATATGCAATGTGATTTTGGTTTTTTTCTGTTCTCTCCTGTCATTGTTTTGACATTTGTTTTGACAAGTGTTAGTATGAAAATGTATGAGTATAGTTCTGCTCAAATAATAAAGGAGATCGTATATGAGTATAAATGAAGAACCGGCTGCCTGCACGACACAGGAACTGCCGGACAGAGAGCTGATGCTGAAAATGTACCGCAATATGAATCTCGGCCGCCGATTTGAGGAACACGTTCAGTGGCTGTTTTCCAAAGGCCTGGTGCACGGCACCACGCACCTGGGGATCGGTGAAGAAGCGACTGCTGCCGGCTCCATTGCGGCACTGAAACCAAGAGACTATGTATTCGGGACCCATCGCGGTCATTCCCAGGCAATTGCAAAAGGCATTGAAGTCAGACTGATGATGGCAGAGATCCTGGCAAGAGAGACCGGCGTCTGCAAGGGCAAAGGCGGATCCATGCACATCGCTGATCCTGACATCTTCTATTTCGGCGCGGACGGCATTCTCGGCGCCAGCGCCGTCATGTGCAACGGCACTGCGCTGGCGATCAAAAAGCGCGGGGAAAAGGACCGCATCTCCACCGTCTTCTTCGGCGACGGCACCTCCAATGAAGGCGCCACCTGGGAAGCCATGAACCTGGCTTCGGTCTGGAATCTGCCGACACTCTTCATCTGCGTCAACAATACCTACGGCATGTCGACGCCGATCGCGGATGTGATGAAGGATACCGATATCTCCAAACGGGCTTATCCTTTTGCCATGCCGTCCGTCAGCGTCGACGGCAACAATGTGCTTGAAGTTTACCAGGCAGTAAAGAAAGCCCGGGAATACGTTGCCGCAGGCAATGGCCCGATGCTCGTCGTAGAAAACACCTACCGCATCTCCGGCCACTCGAAGAGCGACGGCAACCTTTACCGTACCAAAGAAGAGATCGAGTCCTGGAAGAAGAAGGATCCCATTAAAGCCTTCCGGAAGGTGATGCTGGAAAACGGCACCGCAACGGCAGAAGAACTGGATGAGATCGAACAGTACGCCATCAGGGCCATCGACGAGGCCGAGGAGTTCGCGAAAAACAGCCCGGAGCCGAAGGTGGAAGACCTGCTGAATGATGTTTACGCATAAGGGAGGCCGTGATATGTCCATGAAAGAGATTACTTATGCCCAGGCCATCAATGAGGCCATGAGCGAAGAAATGCGGCGTGACGAAAACGTATTTATGATGGGCGAAGACATTGCGGAATACTGCGGTGCGTTCGGTGTGTCGCGCGGAATGCTGGAAGAATTCGGTAAAGAGAGGATCATGAATACGCCGATCGCCGAGCAGTCCTATGTGGGTGCCGGCATCGGTGCCGCGATGGCCGGCATGCGCCCCATCGTGGAGCTGATGTTCTCCGATTTTATAACAGTCTGCTTCGATGAGCTTGTCAATGAAGCGCCGAAGATGCGCTTCATGTTCGGCGGCAAGGTCAAGGTGCCCATGGTCATGCGGACAGCTGCCGGCGCCGGCACCGGTGCCGCAGCGCAGCACTCGCAGAGCCTGGAGGCCGTTCTGGCCCATTTCCCGGGGCTGAAAGTCGTCATCCCCTCGACGCCGTATGACGCGAAGGGACTGCTCAAAAGCGCAATCCGGGACGATAACCCGGTCATGTTCCTGGAGCAGAAGACCCTTTACCGCAAAAAGGGAATGATCCCGGAGGAGGAGTATACGATCCCGCTTGGCGTCGCGGACATCAAGCGTGAAGGCACGGACTGTACGATCGTCACCTACGGTCGTATGGTGCAGTTCAGTCTGGAAGCGGCGGAGAAGCTTGCCGCAGAAAATATCAATGTCGAAGTTCTTGACATCCGTACCCTCCTGCCCCTGGATACGGAAGCCATCGTTGCTTCCGTCAAAAAGACCCACCGGGCGGTGATCGTCCATGAAGCCGTCAAGTTCGGCGGCTTCGGCGGAGAACTGGCCGGGCAGATCGCGGAAAGCGAAGCGTTCTATTACCTGGACGCTCCCATTAAGCGACTCGGCGCGCTGAGCTGCCCGATCCCCTTCAACCCCAATCTGGAGCGGGAGACCTTCCCGACACCGGAAAAGATCTATGACGCTGTCAAATCACTGTTCTGAACCGGGAGGCACTGTATATGATTGAGATCTTTATGCCCAAAGCCGGCATGGATATGAAAGAAGGCCGCCTGATCCGCTGGCTGAAAAATGTCGGGGATCCGGTCGAGCTCGACGAACCCATCATGGAGATCGAAACAGACAAGATCACCATGGAAGCGGAATCACCCGGTACAGGTATCCTGCTTGCAAAACTGATCGAGGATAATACGACGGTACCGGTATTGCAGACCATCGGCTGGATCGGCCAGCCCGGAGAAAAGATCCCGGAGGAAGCTGCGCCGGACAGCGCCGCGCCTTCCGGAGAAAGCGCGCCGAAGCCCGAAGTCCCCGGGACAGGAGCCGGAGCCGCAGCCCAGACACAGGCGGAAGCTGTAAAAGAAACGCCTGTCTTTGAAAAGCCTGCCGACGGCTATACACCGGCGACCCCGCTGGCAAAGCGTCTCGCCCGTGAGAACGGCGTTTCTCTGGCTGACATCGCCGCAGGCGGTCCTGTCAGGGCAGAGGACGTACTGGCTTATGTCAGCCGTACTGCTTCTTCCTCCCCGGTGCCTGCAGCCGGCAGCATTTCGAGGGAGCCGGTCCGTATCCCGCTTACCGGGATCCGGAAGGCGATCGCCCGCAATATGTACCAGAGCCTGCAGAGTATGGCCCAGACTTCCGATTCGGTTGAAGTGGACGTCACAGAGCTCGTTGCCCTGAAGAAGTCCCTGGCGCTTTGCAGCGCGCAGCTCGGCGTTAAGATCTCGATCAATGACCTGCTGAGCTTTGCTGCCGTCAAAATGATCCGTACGCACCCGCTGGCGAATGCGAGTTATGCGGAAAATGAGCTCCTGCAGTATCCTTATGTCAACCTTTGCACCGCGGTGGCAACGGACTACGGCCTTGTTTCCCCGGTCGTCCGGGATGCGGACAGAATGAACCTGTTTGAGCTGAGCCGCGCCATCCATGCCGTGATCGATAAAGCCAGGAACCAGAAGCTGTCTCCCGAAGACCTCACGGACGGGACCTTTACCCTGACCAACATGGGGATCTTCCCC
>JAEEGF010545569.1_pt1 | contig 10921 bp, 7 predicted proteins | sample 9134171 | NCBI WGS metagenome assembly JAEEGF01 (sample SAMN16246542, study PRJNA631951) | gut metagenome | biome: gut microbiome; feature: rumen; material: AP-attached | host: Bos | place: Iran: Karaj | collected 2018-10
GGCATCATTTGAACAAGAATATAATAATGACAATCCATGATCAAACAATGGAGCTATTCGCAAAGTTTTCTTCTTTGGATTGCTAAGCACTTCAATATTGGCCCCATGTCGGTCTCTGTTCAAAATGATATAATCCACTGCAATCATTTCATTGATTATGTTCTGCCATCCTTGCCTTACGCAAAAGTCATATCTATTCTCTTTTCCATCTGAACTAACTCGGTAATAATCATCTAATGCAATTTTACTCTCACCACGCGCCTTAAAATTCTCAGACGCACACAAGTATGTAGTATAGACCTGGCCATCTACATTAATATCTGCATAAATCAACTGATAGTGTAAATGTTCAACTCCTAAAATTGTAAGTAATCTATCCACAATGATTTCATTGACGCATTCATGCCCAACAACACCATTTACCATATCGAAATTAGATAATTTGTAATATACTTTGCTACCACCTATATTGGATTCAGACTTCAGAAAGGTTCCCGCTGTACCGCTGGAAGTCCTTGCATGATCCCATTTCAAATATGTGAGATCCTGCTTTTCTCTTATAACTCTTGTCTCCACTATAATCACCTCTTATTATGCATTTACAACCGCGCCAATTTATTTTGGCATTGTTTGACGCGCGTCAAATAAAATCTTTTTTCATAACATCATTATACTTCGTCATTTGACGCACGTCAAACAAAAACTCCGACAAGTCATACAACCTGTCGGAGCTTCCATTTCAATATTCTTTTTTATAAGCGACTGCTATTTCCGCCGAAGTAATAATCACTTATCTCTTGTTATCTCTAAATTTATATAGGCTTATCTCATCTATGTCCTACACTGCATAGCCCTGGGCCTTGATTACATCAACAACCTGCTTTACATATTTCTCACAAAGCTCATGGCTCTCTGCCTCAACCATTACTCGAACCAATGGCTCAGTACCAGATTCACGAACCAGAATTCTACCTGTGTCTCCCAGAGCTTCGGCAACAGCATTTACAGCCTCCTGAACCTTGGCATCATTCTGTGCCTCAGTCTTGTCAGTTACACGCACATTTTCCAAAACCTGTGGGTAGATAACCAAGTCCTTGTGCAACTCGCTCATCTTACACTTCTTCGCACACAACACTTCCATAAGCTTCAAAGCAGTGAGGATTCCATCACCAGTTGTAGCATATTTAGAGAAGATGATATGTCCACTCTGCTCGCCACCGATTCTGCAACCATTCTTGGTCATGTACTCGTATACATATTTATCACCAACTGCTGTCTTGGCATAATCAATTCCAAGTGCGTCAAATGCCTTGTACAAACCGAAGTTACTCATAACAGTTGTAACTACTGTGTTGTTAGTAAGCTTGCCGCGCTCTTTCATATATTTACCATAGATATATAAGATGTGATCTCCAGTGATTACCTCACCCTTCTCATCAACAGCCAGACATCTGTCAGCATCACCGTCAAATGCGAAACCACAATCACAACCATTTTCCACAACGAACTTAGTAAGTCCCTCAATATGTGTACTTCCAGCATTCATATTGATATTAGTTCCATCTGGCTCGGCATTGATAACAAGCACCTTGGCACCGAGAGCCTCAAATACAGAACGAGCTACATTCCAAGAAGCACCATTTGCGCAGTCAAGCGCCACCTTCTTGTCTCTGAAGCTATAAAGTCCCAGAGAAATCAGATAACCCATATATCTATTTCTACCACTTACATAATCAACTGTGCTTCCGATTCCTTCCTTAGTTGCATAAGGAACCTCGTCCCACTTCTGGCCGAAAAGCTCCAGCTCACCATCGATGTAAGCCTCCACATAGCTGATTGTCTCCTCGTCCATCTTCTCGCCCTGTCCATTAAAGAGCTTGATTCCATTATCATAATATGGATTGTGAGAAGCAGAAATCATAATACCGCAGTCGAAATCATCCACACTTGTAATATGTGCAACTGATGGAGTTGTAGTTACATGCATCATATAAGCATCTGCTCCTGATGCAACCAATCCACCAATGAGACAGTACTCAAACATATAAGAAGAAAGTCTAGTATCCTTTCCAATTACAACCTTGGCATGTTCGTCACTTCCTGCCTGCTTCTTGAGCTGTGTGTAATACCAGCCCAGAAATCTACCAACCTGGTATGCATGATCAGCTGTCAGATTCATGTTAGCTTCGCCTCTGAAGCCATCTGTTCCAAAATATTTTCCCATTCTATTTCACCTCATCAAATTTTGGCAATTGTCTTGTGTTAAATGTTTTGTAAATCACACAATTATTTGCCGGATATTCTCCCACAAGTTCAGCGTCGCCGCTCATCTTATACACGTCTGTAAATACGATAATGTAATCTACCTCATCTATATTATCATAATTCACGCCGCCTGCCACGCCTCTGCCCCAAATTGGTGCAACATCCAAATCCAGTCCTTCGTCTCCAAGTAGTGCCTGCTCAAACAGTGCGCCTTCACTTGCATATACTAGATTATCACAATCCATGAGAAATGTATCCAACATTTCTTCTCCAGCCACAGATTCCATCACAAGAAATGTGTCGTCATTATGATTTCTTACGAAATCTCTAATGTCATAAATCTCAAGAGTTTCCTGTTCACTGTGGGTATGTGTCTTATATTGTATATATCCAGACAGTACCGAGTTTCCAAGAGACATAATTATGGCTCCTGTGATAAATATTTTCCAGAATATTTTGGTTTTTCCAATTTTCAAGCTTCGAGTGACAGAAGCTTGTTCTCCAATTGTATCTTGAACTTTATTGAAATTATAACTACCTGTTGAATATAACCCCATCAACACCAGGGCCACCACAGTAATTGCAAGTATTAATAAATTGGCTGCCATAGGGCTAAATACTTTGCCATCCGCCGCAAAAAGCTGCATGTAAAATAATGTTGTATGATCAATGGTCTGACCATTAAAACCATTAAAGATAAAGTTCATGCCACCAAGGCAGATAGCTGCTATGATAATTCCCGGCCAGTTCAATTTGCTGGTGGCAGTCTCGCTATCAAGTGCCGACCTATCTGATATTATAGTCTCTGTTTTACCAATTGCCCTCGGCTTATCTGTTGTAACATTCGCTTTCGCCGCATCAAGCGCCCTCGGCTCTCCCCTGCGCTCCCACATGGTCATAAGCACCATGAGGAATGGCACATAGAGGTATTCCACATATCTCACATGAGCACGAGGTGTCATGGATGGATAATCCTCATACATATAAATTGTATAAGCCACAATGGCCGCTGTGCCCAGGATAATCAGAAGCATAATATAATACAATCTCTTGGCATTACTATTCATCTGATTTTTCACAGTCATAGGCAGAAGCACCGGCACCACCAGAAGCCCCACAATGCTTATTGTCACAAAGAATCCAAAACCATACAGCAGATATCCCCAACGCTGACTGAGAATTTCAGTATTAATACCCAATTGATAATAATTAGATCCGCGATTACAAAACCACCAGATGCCATAAACCAAAGCAACAATAGCAATACCGGCAACCAGCAGCTTAATCGCAGAACCGAGGCTGCTTTTATTTTTAGTGCCTGCCACACCATAGCTATTATTGCCATCAATTTTACAAGCTCCATCAGCTGCATTCCCAGCATTATCGAACTCATAGCTTCTAGAATCTCCGCGAACCGCCATCACGATCTTGGTCATAAACATATATGCCACCAGCGCCAACGGAATCACAAGAGCCAACTCCTTGGTAATGTAAGCCAATATCCAAGCTCCCATTCCAAGCATCAAAAGTCCTATGTTTTTCATGATAAAGTTTGTGATGTACTCATTCACATGCTCCCGCCATCTGGCTTCCACTTCCACAATGACATAAAGCACCACCAGGGACACTGGAATATACAGATTCTCACTGGCAAATGTCATGGAATAGGTCATGCTTGGAGAAATCATGTAAAAGAGAATGCTCAACCATATGAAACTGTTTCTCTTGAAAAATCTCCTGGCAATTCCATATACAGGAAAGATTCCTGCCGACATAAGCACTGAGTTTATGAGCCCAATAATACTCATTCTCACATGTATATTTTCCAAAGCAAATGCAGGAGCAATAAAAAAGGAATAACCAACCTTCTTGAAAGTTGTAGCCAGGTTATAGACCATCACCCCGTGATTATTCCAGAGACTCTCTGCTGCCGACAGATAGAGCAATTCATCTGGATAGCAATTAATTGTCTTGGGAAAATAATTGCACAAAATGAATCGCAGGATCACCGACAATACAAATACCACTATTAACTTCTTCTTATTTATCTCAATTTCATCAAATCTTGTCATACATCAATTCTATCATACTTCCAACCATTCATTTCTGGTCACAAGCATCTACACTTATAAATCCAATCTATATCTTGAAATTATATCCACCTATACATCCGCTCAGTGGCCTTCGCCGTAGCTCGTTCTAAATGATTTGTTCTGTAGAAGTCCACCTTTTGCTTGTGAGTCAAATTTGCTTCTTCAAGCTTGCTATATTTCTCAAGCCAGCTCATCTCGAAGATGCTTCTGTCTGTTTTCTCAGATTTAACCACCTTGAAACAAATCTTGTAAACTTCTCCTGCGAAAGCTTCAGCATCTCTTATAAATCTCTCATGGCCTTCTTGAATCTCACCGGTTAATCGCCCACGAGCATTTCTTATAACCTTGTCAAATGCTGTCTCATGGACTGCTCCCATCTCATTATTGCCATGCTGGCGATACAGAGATAATGGCTCATTGATGCCATTAACAGTTCCTAGAACCGCTGCCACTGTAATTATCAACCTATCGTGCATCTCCACTTTGGACATGTCCACATTTTCCATATTATCTACTATGGCATCCCGCAAATCTCTGGCGAAAAACATAGTACACCCAGCAGCCATATTATCAATTATCAGCTGCCCCGGCAGCACATGATCAATATTTCTATCAATAGAAGCAATAAATGATGGATACATCTGGCGCAAATTCTCATCCACCACTTCCATATCTGTAAATACCAGATTGTAATTGTATTCGTACTCTCGCGTACTACCTATGCCACAGGATATTTGCCAGAATCGCTCCTTGGACTTGGCGATTTTATCCATTTTCCACACATCGTCCTGATCCGCAAACATATAATAGCTTGCCTGCACCTGAGAGAGCATCCACAGGAAATTCATTTTGGCTGAGCCAGTTGATGGCCCCTCTAAAATCTGTAATCTGCTGGCACCATAGATAGTTGCCAGCTCTTCAATTACCTCTACAGTCCCATCTGTGGACCCATCATCATGAATCACCAGAAGGAAGTCCTGCTCTGTCTGGTTCATGATAGACTCCACCTGTTGGCGTAAATATTTCTCACCATTATATGTGGCCATCAATATGGCGATTTTCCCAGTCTCAATCTCCAACATAATCCCTCATTTTACTGTAATTCTTTTTCTTTAATTCTTTTTAGATACTGCTTTGTTAACTCTCTCATCTACAGCATCTTCACATATTCCAGGATAATATTAATTCCCACCTGAGCGGCCTTCTCGGCAAATGTCTGGTAATCCATTGCTGCTCCCTTGCCATCAGATATACTTCTAATAATTGTAAATGGCACTTTATTCACATAACAAACCTGTCCGATACTTCCGCCTTCCATCTCGCCGGCAATAGCACCAAACTCCTTGTGGATATTAGCCTTCATCTTCTCATCACTCAGGAACAAATCACCTGTTGCAATAGTTCCAACCAGATGATTGATACCCATCTTATCAACTACTGATTCAATCTCCTGGCACATCTGCTTATCTGCTGGCAGATACACTTCATTGATTCCTGAAATAAGTCCCACTGGATCACCCAATGCAGAAGTATTCATATCATGCTGAACCACCTGATTAGCAATAGCTACATCCATAACCCCCAGCTCATCGCACAGAGTTCCTGCCACACCAATATTTATTAATCTATCCACATTGTATTTTAAAATCATAGCTTCAGCGCATACAGCAGCAAACACCTTACCAACACCGCTAACAGCAGCTACAATCTCAACTCCTTCTATTTCTCCTATGGTAAATGTAACTCCACTTACTTCTTCATTTCTTACATTTTCCATATGGCCTTTCAGATTTTCAATCTCAATCTGCATGGCTCCAATAATTCCAAGACGCATAATCAATAATCTCCTTTTCTACATCTACTAAATATTACATAAACATCAGCATAAACATCGGCATTGAAACTATTCCATTAGTTGACTGACCAATATTTACAGATGCCATTTTATATCCTACCTTTAACATTTTATTTTCTTCTATTATATTTTTCAATGAATTAGCCTGTTTTTTACCTGCTTTTATTTCTATAGGAATAATCTCATCATTTTTTTGTATTACAAATTCAACCTCGCTACTGCTCTTTTCGTGCTTATAAAAATATAATTTATCATAACCACGTTTATACAACATGTCCGCCGCCAAAGCTTCATATATACCGCCTTTTGCAGTGCCAAACATTAAACTATCAGATTTATCTTCCATCTTTCCATCACTTAATATATTCTTCTTTAGGCTCTCATCAAACATTCCAATATATATACCAATATCTGTTGGATACAACCTAAAATTCTTCTCGTCTGAGAAAGCTTCCAATGGATATTCAAATCGTTTTATCCCACAAACCTTCATAGTCAAAAGCTGATTATTTAGCCATGCTATACTTGTTCCAAATTTAGTTGCAGTAGCTTTGGATTCAATTTTAGAATATTGAAATTTATGATTATCTTTAGTCAGCTGATAAGGAATCGACTTATAACACTCCTGTGCTTTAATTCTTATATTAGCATCAGCAAAACGGGCAATATCTACATTGTAGTCTCTAATCAATCTTCTTTGAACTATATCTGCTTCATGTATATCACCTGTTTCAACATATGTATTTACAACTTCTGGCATTCCTCCAATCACTATATATTTACGCAGATAATCATACATACTATCTATTACTGATTTAGGCATTTTCTGTAAATTGTCATAGTAATCCCGAACTTTCTCTATAATCTTCTCATCTAATTTCAAAGCCCACAAGAATTCTTCAAAATCCAGCGAATACATATTGAGATATTCAACCTTGCCAACAGGATATGATATTTCACTATTATAGTTCATTCCCAGAGATGAACCCATACCAATAACATCATATCTACCATCTTCGGTCCAGAATTTCAATGAAGCAATCGCTTCTGGACACTCCTGTATTTCATCAAATAAAATCAGAGTATCGCCTTCAATAAATTTGCTTCCAGGACGTCGCAATAATATATTAGTTTTTAATGTTTCCACATCCAAATCGCCATCAAACTCCGACATCATGGATGGCTCTTTCAAAAAATTAATAACTATATATGATGAATAATATTTAGAAAACATCTCATCCACAACAAAAGTTTTGCCAATCTGACGTTGTCCTGTAATAATCAAGCTTTTATGTTTTTTATTATTTTTCCAATCAATGAGGTCATTCAAAATTTTTCTTTTAAGCATATTTCAATCCCTCCTCATCTCTTATTATAGGACATTTTACTTGATTGTAAATATTTTTCTATAGAAAAATATAAGGTTCATGCATATTTTTCTATAGAAAAATATAAGAGTTGCGCATATTTTTCTATAGAAAAAGGCCACTCACCTACCCGGTGGTGACCCAATTTCACAATATTATTCTGGATAAGTAAACTCCATATTAGTCTGTGCTTCCAATGCAGCCAGATAAGTCCTACACTCCTCCTTGGCAGCATCTAAGCTTAAGTTTCTATAATTACCACATTCTCTTGCAGACGCACCAAACATCTCGCCATCATGGTCGATAATCTGCTTCAATATCTTCTTAGAAATCTCAAAGACCTGCTTATGATTTGCATTTCTTATGAGAAGATAGAATCCAGTCTGGCATCCCATAGGTCCGAAATAAATCACATCATCTGCAATCTCTGAATTTCTAATATATGTAGCAAACATATGCTCCACAGAATGCATTGTAAGATCAGACATATAGTCACCCATATTAGGTCTTCTGGTTCTCATATCATAGGTTGTTATATCTCCATCAATTCTGGAAATATAAAATCCCGGCATTAATATATCGTGATTGATTGTAAAGCTTGTTATTCGTTCCATCTTACACCTCCTAATAATATGTTTTGAACCACTATAACACATTAATATGCGTAATCCAAATCTACTGTTCCGCTGATTCCGTCCACATGACCTGTCTCAGAATACTGCCAATAGTCACACCTACCATTCCAGGTATATCTACCGCCTGAAAGAGACGAATTATATCTTGCAATCCAGATTTTGTATGGCGACAATGTGCCATAATCCAGATAATTCGTCCACCAGTTAATATTTGCGTACACACCTGATGTATATCCAGCCGAATTGACAGTCTGGCAGAAAGCCTGTGAAATGGCTGTAGCCTGTCCCTTTGGAATCATGCTATCTTCCATATCAATAAATACCGGCAAAGATACATTGCCTTTTCTGGCAAGTGCAACTGCAAGAGATGCTTCCTCCACAGCTTCTGTTGTATTAGTAGCTGTAGAATAGAAATATATTCCCACTCTAAGTCCTGCTGCCGATGCACCAGCAACATTTGCCGCATACTTAGGATCCTCAAACAATCCTCTAGAGCCTGAATATCTACCACCGCATCTGATAATTGCATAATTAATGCCGGAAGCCTTCACTCTATTCCAATCAATATTGCCCTGGAATTTCGACACATCAATTCCTGCTCCAAGAGCTCTAACCAAAGTACCATCATCATTGAAGTTATAAATCACTCCACCAATAGTCTGCTGACCGGTTACCATATTATGATTTGCATCATAATAATAGGTTTCACCATTTATAGTCTGCCAGCCGGTATATACAACCTGCTGAGTCTCAACCTTGTAATAGTAAGTTGCTCCTTCTACATAATCAGCTGCTGTTGCAGGAGTAGTACATGCTTCATCTACATACAATAGATTTCCAGCATCATCTGTCAACTGCGTCTCTGGCGCAACCCCACTCTTATCAACTATCACTGCTCCACTTTCATCTGTTATTGTAGGGCAGTTTGCATATGGATCAGATGCAGCTGATTGACTTACAGATACATTTACCACAGTCTCTGCAGAACTTGCTACCTCACCCACAGTATCTGTCACTTCATTCTCTGTAACAGTCACATGCGCCGGCTGTACATCCTGTGCCGCATTGTACTTCTCAACCTTCTTCTCAATCTGAGTATCTACCTTGAACTCTACCTTGTCATTTATCTCCACATTGGTAATAGTCTGTTCTGGAAAATATCCCTCACTAGGCACATACCACACCTGATATATTCCCGGTTCAATATTCTCCTCATGAATTGTACCATCCCCATCCTCGTCAGTGTAGATTTCGCCCTCAACAGCCTCAAGCTTCTTGGTATACTCATCAATTCCTGACTTATAGACCTCAGCATCCACAGATTTCAAGTTATCCTGTTTATTATCGTCCTGTTGATTATCCTTTTCTGATGTATCTTGCTGGTTTTCGCCGACTTCTTCCTTCTGCTTATTATCATTTTCAGAAGCATCCGCCTTATCATCCTGCTTATTCGCAGCATACTCATCCATATTGAACATATCCGATGCCGTAGACTGGTTTAGTTCTTCCATATCCACATCATCTGCCTTGCCCACTCTGACTAATTTAACTGATAATTTCTCACTAGGGATTTCACCTGCCCCATCCACAAAGGATACAGACAAGTCCTTCTCATTTGACACAGCCCGAACTACCACATCCTGATAATAGGTCAGCTCCTGTTCCTTCGCTGCCTCTGACTTTTCGACCTGCTCACTAGATTTTGTCTTAGACAGACCAAGAAGAGGCCATACAGCCCATGTGCCCAATCCCAGTCCTGCAACTGTCAACACAGACACTGTGCTTATAATAGCTTTCTTCTTCGTCCAATTTGTAAAAAATTTTACAATGTTGTTCATCTTGATTCCTTTCAATACACACCATAATATTTAGTTTTGATATATAAAGCACGCTATGCTTAATTTCTCAGTTCGAATTTCTGCACTAACTCCTTGAGAGAGTTAGCATGCTCATTCATTTCATAGCTCAGTGCCAATGACTCTTGAGATGTAGCAGCATTGTTCTGTCCAACAGAAGCAATCTCTCCAATATTTGCAGACATCTGTCTAACTGATGTCGCCTGAACATTTGAAGCATCTGCTATAGTCTTCACCTTTTCAGCAATTCCCTGCACCTGTGATACCATGCTATCCAACTGCTCAGCAGTATCATTTGCAATTGTAATACCTTCCTGCACATTTTTCAAGGAAGCATTAATAAGTTCAGCGGTATTTTGAGCAGCCTCCACTGTCTGGCTTGCAAGCTGAGATACCTCTGATGCAACAACTGCAAATCCTCTTCCAGCTTCACCAGCACGAGCTGCTTCTATTGAAGCATTCAGAGACAACAGGTTAGTCTGATCTGCAATCTCATTGATAGTTACAATAATATTGGAAATCTGTTTTGAAGATTCAGATATGGCATCCATAGCCTGTACCACATCCTGCATCCTCTCATTTCCTTTGACAATATTTTCTGCAACCACTTCAACTTCCTGTGAAATGCTTGTGGCATCATTAGAATTATTGGAAATCTCATCAGTAATATTATCTACTGTCACAGACAAGTCATCTACAATATTAGCCTGAGTTGTAACTGTATCAGCCAGATTCTGTCCAGCGCCAGCAATTTGATTAGCGCCCTCTGATACCATTCCTGATACTTCCATAATCTCTGTCATAGATTCAGATATCTGCTTAGAGAAACTCTCCACTGCATTTTGGATAT
>JAEEGF010563186.1_pt1 | contig 10921 bp, 10 predicted proteins | sample 9134171 | NCBI WGS metagenome assembly JAEEGF01 (sample SAMN16246542, study PRJNA631951) | gut metagenome | biome: gut microbiome; feature: rumen; material: AP-attached | host: Bos | place: Iran: Karaj | collected 2018-10
CTCCTAAAATACAAATATTTGAGCAGGGAAATTTGCGGAATGTCGATATTCAATTGGCGTTTCGTTTGTTTCTCGTGTTCGACTATGTTATAGTCCTCTTTTTTCAAATAGTCAAGTCCCGAAACAGGAAGGCTATTGTCAGCTTCATATATTACAAAAAAGACTGGCGCCATCATCTGGCGCCAGCCCTTTCTTCTTATAATGCCTCTACATTTCTTGTTGCTACAACGTCTACGCCGGTTCCGCAAACGTCTTTAACAACTACATCTCCAATATGAACCGGAGCTTTCATGACTGCTGCATCAATCTCCTTCATAACGTCAGCAATCTTATCTTTTGGAATATTAGACTTTGTTTTAACAGATACACGTGGCTTGTCCCCGCCTAAGATAACAGCCGTAGATGTGACTGTTCTTTCAGGATGTGTAACTTCGTTTTTAGCGTAATTCTCGCCAATCTTACAGGTATTTCCTGTAACTGTGACAACTTCTCCTGCCTCAAGTTCTACTGTAATCTGGCAACCCATTGGGCAGCCGATACATGTTAATTCTCTCTTTTCCATCTTATCTTCTGCCTCCTATTACTCTGCTTCAATCTTTACTGTAATTTTCTTTAATCCTGGCTTCTCAGTAAGCTTATCCTTTAGAAGGATTACCTGCTCCATCTCGCCTGGTGCCATAATACGTTTCTTGTTGTGCATTACTCTCTCATCATCGAAGTATACACTTACATATGAATCCTTATACACTGCACCAACACGGAATCGAACTGTGAGCTTGTCATCCATTCTGTCTACATTGATAGTAGATGGAACTGTGTACCTAGCGCCTTCTGTTGCAACAATTTCAACATCTGCTGCTCCATCTGAAAGCTCACCCTTTACATATTTAGCAGCGTTCTGACCTGCTCTGTCGGCTTCCTCAGAAACATAATCAACAAGATCATGAACGTGAAGAACGTTACCGCAGGCAAATACACCCGGGATGTTCGTCTCAAGGGACTCGTTTACAATAGGTCCACTTGTGATTGGGCTCATTTCAACACCTGCATTTCTTGAAAGCTCATTTTCAGGAATAAGTCCGCAAGAAAGAAGAAGGGTATCGCATGTATATCTTTCCTCTGTTCCAGGGATTGGCTTTCCTTTGTTATCAACTGCTGCAATAGTAACAGCTGTAAGATGCTCCTTACCCTCGATATCAACAACTGTGTGGCTGAGCTTAAGAGGAATTCCAAAGTCATCAAGACACTGCACAATATTTCTCTTTAAGCCGCCTGAATATGGCATAAGCTCTGCAACAACCTTTACCTTGGCACCTTCAAGTGTCATACGACGTGCCATGATAAGTCCGATATCACCAGAGCCAAGGATTACTACCTCACGGCCTGGCATATAACCTTCGATGTTTACAAGTCGCTGAGCTGTACCTGCTGAGAAAATTCCAGCTGGTCTGTAACCTGGAATATTTAGGGCTCCTCTTGGACGCTCACGGCATCCCATGGCAAGTATTACTGCACCTGCCTTAATCTGATACATTCCATCCTCACGACTCATAGCAGTAACAACTCTGTCGTTTGAAATGTCCATTACCATTGTGTTGAGCTTGTATTCAATTTTTGCATCCAGAACCTTTTCAATGAAACGGTATGCATATTCTGGACCTGTAAGCTCCTCTTTAAATGTGTGGAGACCAAAACCATTATGGATACACTGATTAAGGATGCCACCAAGTTCTTTATCTCTTTCTAAGATAAGAATTTTATCAACACCAGCGTTTCTTGCCGCAACAGCTGCTGCAAGACCAGCTGGGCCACCGCCAACAATAACAATATCATAATTCAACATTACTGCTCGCCTCCCTTCTGATTTTTGGTGCGCTCCATTACAATATTTGAGCGACCACCGCTCTTTGTGATTTCTTCATATTTGAGGCCGAGCTCCCTGTGAAGAATTTCCATAGTCTTTGGAGAACAGAAGCCCGCCTGGCATCTGCCCATTCCAGCACGTGTTCTTCTCTTTACTCCATCAAGTGAACGAGCACCAAGTGGTCTATGAATAGCATCAAGAATTTCTCCCTCTGAAATAGATTCACAGCGGCAAATAATGTTACCATAAGCCGGATTTTTCTTGATTAACTCGTTTCTTTCTTCTACAGAAAGATTCTCTGGGTTCATAACATCTTTTCTAGTACTAATCCAATTAACCTTTGGTGTAAGTCCCATCATGTCCTTTAGCATATTTGCTACCATCTCGCCTATTGCAGGGCTAGATGTAAGACCTGGTGACTCGATGGCTGCACAATCAATAAAGTGTGGAGCGCCATCAACTTCGCCGATAATAAACTCGTGACGAGCCTCGTGCGCACGTAGGCCTGCAAACGATGTAATAACCTTTCTCATCGGAAGATTCTTTACGTGATCATTTGCTTTTGCAATAAGATCGTTGATTCCCTCAGCTGTTGTATTTGTTCCTTCTTTATCTTCAATATCAATAGCTGTTGGGCCAACGATAAGATTACCGTGAACAGTAGGTGATACAAGTACCCCCTTACCAAGATTAGTAGGCTGTGGGAAGATTGTGTGGCTAACGTGACCACCAACCTCTTTATCAAGCAGGCAATAATCGCCACGTCTTGGAATGATTTCAATCTTGTCATCAGGCTTGCTAACCATATTGTGGATAACACCTGAGTATACACCTGCTGCATTTACTACATATCTAGAAACATACTCACCATTGTTAGTGCGAATGTGCCATAGTCCATCTTCATCCTTAACAATATTCTCGACCTTAGTATTAAATCTAAAATCGACTCCATTTACATTTGCGTTTTCTGCCATTGCAATGCATAGCTTGAATGGGCAGATAATACCTCCGGTTGGCGCATACAATGCTCCTTCTACATTGTCTGAAAGGTTTGGCTCCATTTCTAGAGCCTCTTCACGAGTAAGAATCTTTAATCCCTTAACTCCGTTTTTGATACCTCTGTCATAAAGATCCTGAAGTCCTGGAAGTGCTTCCTTATGGATGCAAACAACTATAGAACCGTTTCTCTTGAATGGAATGTCCAAATCACGGCAAAGGTCGTCCATCATCTCATTTCCACGCACATTTAATTTAGCCATTAATGAACCTGCTGCCGCATCAAAGCCTGCGTGAACAATTGCAGAATTTGCTTTTGATGTTCCCTCACATACATCCTCACACTTTTCTAGAACACAGACATTAGCCTCGAAACGTGAGAGCTCCCTGGCAATCGCGCTACCAGAAACGCCTGCGCCTATGATTATGACATCATACAACATAATTTTTCTCCTTCTCATAAAACTTATAAAAGAAGGCGAGAGAAATAAACTACGTCCCCCGTAGTCTCATTATTCTCTCGCCTCAGTAGTTCATTATTTAATTCTAATTATTATTTTAACCAAACATCTGAGCAGCAGCAAGTGCATTGTAAAGAAGTGATGCAACAACACCGCCACAGATAGGTGCTACAGCTGGAATCCATCCATAGCTCCAGTTTCCATCTTTCTTGCCAAAGTTAGGTGCAAGGCAAAGGTAAGCAAGACGAGGAGCTGTATCTCTTGCTGCGTTCATAGCGTATCCTGTAAGACCACCAAATGAAGCACCGCAAGCAACGATTACGCCATATACAAGAATCCAAACTGTTCTGTCTTCGCCAGCTGGAATAAGTGCAAGTGTAAATACAAGCACGAATGTAGCGCAGAACTCAGAAGCAAAGTTCTTAACCTGATTTGGAATAGAAGGTGCTGTACAGAAGCATCCGCGCACTACTGCGTCATCAGCTGTCTCTCTAATATGATCTCCATAAAGGAAGATAAGGATAGCTGCACCAACGAAACCGCCGAGCATCTGAGCAACAATCTGTCCAGGAACTGTGCTCCAGTCACCAGATCTAATTGCAATACCAATTGTAACTGCTGGGTTAAATGCTGAAGGACATCCTGTGAAATTGCTCATTGCAAATGCAGGAACCATAACTGCCATTCCCCATCCTATAAGGATATGAACAGCTCCGCCGCCCTTGAATCCTGATTTGTTCAAAGAAACATTACAGCAAACACCATCACCAAGTAAGACAAGTAAAATAGTACCAATGAATTCCCCCAAATAAACTGACATTAGTATTTACCCCCTTTTATTTAATTTTAATTGTTTACTCTTTTGCCCAACCACGTGTTGCAGCGACAGCCTTTGACCAGCCCTTGATAGCAGCTGTTCTATCTGCATCTGTCATTTCAGGCTTGAACTCACGGTCAACTGACCAGTTCTTGATAACATCTTCCTTGCTCTTCCAATATCCAACTGCAAGACCTGCAAGGTAAGCAGCACCCATAGCTGTTGTCTCAACACAGCTTGGACGAAGAACGTCAGTGTTGATAATATCAGACTGGAACTGCATCAAGAAGTTGTTATTTGATGCACCACCATCAACCTTTAATGCTGTAAGGTGCTTTCCTGAATCAAGCTCCATAGCATGAAGTACATCATATGTCTGATAAGCAAGTGACTCAAGTGTAGCTCTGATAAGGTGATATTTATTTACACCACGTGTAAGACCTGTGATAGCTCCACGTGCATATGGATCCCAATAAGGTGCACCAAGACCTGTAAATGCAGGTACTACGTAGCATCCATTTGTATCCTTAACGCGAGTAGCGAAGTACTCTGAATCTGGTGATGAATCTACAATCTTTAACTCGTCACGGAGCCACTGAATAGCTGCACCAGCAACGTATACAGAACCTTCAAGTGCATATGTAACCTTTCCATCTAATCCCCAAGCGATGGTTGTAAGAAGATCGTTCTTAGAGAAGATTGGCTTCTCACCTGTGTTCATAAGCATGAAGCAACCTGTACCATATGTATTCTTTGCTTCGCCTTCTTTGTAGCAGGTCTGTCCGAAAAGAGCTGCCTGCTGATCACCAGCAGCACCTGCGATACGGATAGGGCCACCAAAGAATTCAGGATCTGTCTCACCATAGATGCAGCTAGAAGGCTTAGCCTCTGGAAGCATGCTCTTTGGTATTTCGAGAATCTGGCAAAGCTCATCATCCCACTCAAGAGTATTGATGTTGAATAATAATGTGCGGCTAGCGTTAGAATAATCTGTAACGTGTACTTTGCCCTTTGTAAGCTTGTAGATTAACCAAGAATCTACTGTACCAAAGCAAAGCTCTCCTTTTTCAGCTCTAGCACGAGCACCCTCAACATTATCTAATATCCAACGAATCTTTGTACCAGAGAAATAAGGGTCAAATTTAAGACCTGTCTTCTGCTGGAACTTCTCAACTATTCCTGGAATCTTTCCTTTCATCTGCTCAGCAAAGTCTGCTGTACGACGGCACTGCCATACGATTGCGTGTGTAATAGGCTGTCCTGTAGCTCTATCCCATACGATAACCGTCTCACGCTGATTTGTGATACCGATTGCTGCGATGTCGTCTGAAGTAGCACCGATTTTTCTCATAGCCTCACGAGCTACTGAAAGCTGTGTCTGCCAAATTTCATTAGCATCATGCTCTACCCAACCTGGCTGTGGGAAATACTGTGTGAATTCTTTCTGAGCAACTGAGCACATCTCACCTTTCTCGTTAAAAAGAATACATCTGTTACTTGTTGTTCCGGCATCCAGCGCCATTACGTATTTTGCCATTATTTCTCCTCCTTCTTGCCTTTAAGGCATTGGCTATTATTCAGGAGTGGCTAAAAGCGAATGACTTAAAGCTCCCATACCTTCTCATTTGTAGTAGATACGGCGAGCACCCCATTATTAAGTGCATTCATAACATCATCCCTATCCCCAATCAGCCCACCTGCCAAAACAGGAACACGGCTAGCCTGGTTTACTCTTTTAATAATCTTAGGTAAGAGTATACCTGGGAGTATCTCGATGACATCTGGCTGAGTTATTCCGTGTCGGTCTTGTTTCTCAATATTAACAAGAGCCATGCTGTCGATTACGAAATATCTTAGCACTGTATATAAGCCCAACTCCTTTGCCCTTCCAATGAGATTACCCTTAGTGGTGATTATTCCGTCCGCCTGGGTGTTATTCTTGATGAAATCGACTGATATTTCTTTTGAATTATTAAGACCTGTCACCAAGTCTATGTGAACCATGGCAAGCTTACCTGCGGATTTAATGCGTTCCACGATACTTGGAATCGTGCACACGTCTCCGTAAAGAATAAAAATAATTTCGCAGTCAGTACCAATGGCTTTTTCTAATCCCTTATCGTCTTTTATGGCTGCAATCACTGGATTCATTTCCAGTTTTTCAATGAAGTCTCTATGCATTCGGTCTCTCCTTCATTTCTACCGTGTTTGTAAAATTTAGACACAAAAAAAGAACATGCCTAAAGATACAAGAGCTCCAACTCCTGACACAGCCACATTCTCATCTTCTCACGGGCAACTATTTACTTTATGGTTAAATGATACACGACATATGAGTAATTTTCAACATATATTTTTCACAAATTGCTTATATTATATTCACAATTGCCTAATATTGTCATAGTTATATTTTTAACAAGCTGTAAAGATTGTATATTTTAAGCCTTTTAAGTAGTGTTCTGATTATAAGATTTTTACAATTAATAGCAATCACCCTGTCTTTTGGGTATTAAAAAAGCAAGTTTTGATAACAACTATCAAAACTTGCTAATCGTCTTTATTTCTGAGCTTCTACAATAGCATTGTATAAATCATCATATTCTTCAAAGGCTGGATACTGTGGATAGTCCTTTTTAATAGCATCAGTTGTTCTAAATAAGAATCCTGCCTTAGAAGCTTCAATCATAGCTAAATCATTAAAGCTATCTCCGCTGGCAATAGTCTCAAAACCGCAGGACTGAAGCGCCTTAACTGTGGTAAGCTTGCTCTTTTCACAGCGCATCTTGTAGCCTGTAATCTCACCATCATCTGAAACTATAAGCTCATTACAGAAAATGGTAGGCATTCCAAGCTTCGCCATAAGTGGTCCTGCAAACTGTGAAAATGTGTCACTAATGATAATAACCTGACCAAAGGCTCTAAGCTTGTCTAAAAACTCTTTTGCCCCTGGCAGTGGATCGATTGTTGCAATTGTATCCTGAATCTCCCTTAATCCAAGTCCGTGCTCCTTAAGAATTCCAATTCGATAATTCATAAGCTTATCGTAATCCGGCTCATCTCTTGTTGTTTTTTTAAGTTCTGGAATTCCTGTTGCCTCCGCAAATGCAATCCATATTTCCGGAACCAATACACCTTCTAGGTCTAAACATGTAACAAACATAATATAATATTCTCCTTTTTGTTTTCCCCTCATCCGTCAGCTTCGCTGACACCTTCCCCCCTAGGGGAAGGCTTTTAAATTTATGCCAATCTAATAACTGAAATGATTCCGCCGAGAGCCGCTTTTCTCTCGTTGAATTCGTGTTCTGTCATTTCTGAAGTAATGAAACCAACCTCTTCATCTAAATCAAGAGATGCATATTCCACATTGTCAAATTCGTTTTCTATATTAGATTGAAGAGCTGAGGTTCTAACAAAATATCTGAACTTCTCATCAGCAGGATTAGCCAACTGATATTTTTCAGATGTCCAACCAATTTTCACATATTTATTAATGTTCTTAGCCAAGAATACCATATCACCTACAACGGCCGAAGCTGTAGGAAGTGCTCCTGCGCCGGCGCCGTAGTACATTGATTCACCAAGCATATTACCCTTTACCGATACTGCATTCATAACACCAGCTACGTGATAGAGCATATTATCTGGTTTAACCAAATATGGTGCAACCCTACAGGCATATTTATCGCCGACCTTTACACTGCGAGCGATAAGCTTGATGCTTCTGCCCATAGCCTTTGCATATTTAAAATCTGTAGATGATATCTTGCTGATACCCTCTGTAGGAATATCATTGAAATCTACATTTTTTCCAGTAACAAGAGAAGTAAGAATAGCTATTTTTCTGCAGCTATCAAAGCCTTCTACGTCAGCTGTAGGGTCCTTCTCGGCATAGCCCAACGACTGAGCCTCTGCTAAAATCTCCGCATAATCACTACCAAACTGCTCCATATTTGTAAGCATATAGTTTGTAGTACCATTACAAATAGCATCAATTTCTTCTATGACATCACCAGTCAAACAGGCAGTCAGGGTTCTAATAATCGGAATACCGCCACCAACGGCAGCTTCAAACACAAAATTCACATTGTGCTTTTCTGCAATCTCCATCAGTTCTGCTCCCTTGTCAGCCACAAGTGCCTTATTGGAGGTAGTAACTGATTTTCCAGCTTCCAACATTGCCTTTACAAAGGTAAATGCAGGCTCAACTCCGCCCATTGTCTCCACAACAATTTTGACATCTTTGTCTTTAACAATTTCCTTGTAATCCTTAACAAAGCATTTCTCATAAGGATCACCAGGGAAATCTCTAAGATCAAGAATATATTTAAGCTCTAATGGCTCACCAATTCTTGCCGACAAGATGTCTTTGTTTGTCTCAAGTACCTTTGCTACACCGGAACCAATGGTTCCATAACCCATAATTGCTGCTTTCATCCTGTTGTCACTCCCTTGCTAAAATCTTTACATAATGAACACCATCAACGGCTTCAATAGCACTGACCAAATCAGCAAAATCTCCCGAATCCTCCAGTACGTCCACAGAAATAGTAAGAGTGGCAAAGCCGTTTACAGGAATACTTTGATGTATAGTCAAAATATTCACGTGGAAATGGGCCATTTCATCCAGTACTCTGGACAGAATTCCTGGCTCATCCTCCAGCTGGATGACCATATTAACTGTCTTCCCCTTAGTATCCTCATGGAATGGGAAAATGTCATCCTTGTACTTATAAAATGAGCTACGGCTTATGCCAACCTTTTCTGTAGCCTCCTGAACTGAATCACATTTGCCAGTATCAATAAGCTTTTTGGCGGCAACGACCTTTAGCAATACTTCTGGTACAGCTTTTTCTTTTAAAACAAAATAGGTAGTCTTCTCTGCCATATCTCCTCCACAAGTGTCTTTAGTACAAATACATTTGTACACGCTTCAAAGATAATAACATTAAACACTACCTAAATTCAAGTCCTTTAATATTTAATTTTTAATCATCCGCCACGGCGCCTCGATCAGGACATCCAAGAGACAGCCACTTAAGATATGCATTCATAAATGGTGTGAGTTTTCCATCCAAAACTGCATCGGCATTTCCAGATTCCTCACCTGTGCGTAAATCCTTAACCATTGTGTATGGCTGAAGGACATAAGAACGAATCTGATTGCCCCAGCCGATTTCTGATACCTCGCCACGGATACCGCTAGCCTTTGCTGCATTCTCCTCCTGCTTTAATAGAAGAAGCTTTGTCTTCAGCATCTGCATAGCCTTGTCCTTGTTCTGGAACTGGCTTCGCTCGTTCTGACAGGTTACTACAATTCCTGTTGGGAAGTGAGTAATACGAATAGCCGAGCTGGTCTTATTGATATGCTGGCCACCAGCTCCTGATGAACGATATGTATCTATTCTGATATCTTCATCACGAATCTCCACATCAACATCCTCTTCAATATCAGGCATAACATCACAGCTGGCAAAGGATGTCTGACGCTTACCCTGAGCATTAAATGGGGAAATACGCACCAGTCGGTGGATACCTTTTTCGGATTTTAGATAACCATAGGCATTATCTCCATTTACCTGGAAAGTAACAGATTTAATTCCTGCCTCATCACCTTCCTGATAATCAAGCTCATCTACTGCAAAGCCCATATCTGAAGCCCAGCGACTATACATTCTATAGAGCATCTGCACCCAATCACAAGCCTCAACACCGCCTGCACCTGAATGTAATGTAACGATAGCGCTATCACTATCATACTCTCCAGAAAGAAGAGTTTTCATACGAAGGGACTCTAAATCGTTTTCAAATTCCTCAATAAGAAGGGCTACAGTATCAACTATCTCCTGGTCCTCTTCCTCATTTCCTAGCTCAATATAATCTTCTATTTCTTTATATAAATCTTCTAGTTTATCTATGACAGCAACGTCATCCTTCATGGATTTCAGCTCTTTCATTTTAGCTGTTGATACTTGCGCATCTGTCCAAAAATCTGGAGCCTCCATTTCGCGTTCTAGCTCTTCTATGCGAGCTTTCTTAGCTGCGACGTCAAAGTGAATCCCTCACTTCCGTCATAGAATTTTTTTGCGACGTAAGTCGCACTTTGAACTGATCAAGTTCTATCACGAAATCACCTCTTTTCATTATTTTGATAACACGTCTAATGCCTTTTGAATCTGATTGTCCAGATCTACGGAGTACGCGTCGTCTTCACCACCCTGGAACTCATACTCAAGCTCAATGTCTGGCTTGATGCCCTTCCCGTGGATGGACTCGCCATTTGGAGTGTAATATGTCTGAGTTGTAAGCTTTAATGCTGAGCCATCTGTAAGAGGAATTGTTGACTGTACAATGCCCTTACCAAATGTATTGGTACCGATGATTGTTCCATAGTTAAAGTCTCTGATTGCGCCTGTGAAAATCTCTGCAGCAGAAGCAGTGTTTTCATTAACAAGAACAACGATAGGAATATCCTTAGAGGAACCATCATCTGATAGATAATCTTCACGATGACCTGCCTTATCCATTGTATAAACCACAGTACCCTTTGGAAGAAGATAATCAAGCATCTCCACAACAGAATCAACAAGACCGCCACCGTTATTTCTCATATCAAAGATAACGGATGTCATACCCTGCTTTTCCAAATCCTTGTAAGCCTCAACAAAATCCTTGTATGTGTGCTCAGTAAACTGTGATACTGCAATATAGCCTACATTTCCCTCAAGCATTTGATGCTCAACTGTAGGAGTGGCAATAGCTGCTCTTGTACATACTATTTTA
>JAEEGF011953239.1_pt1 | contig 10921 bp, 6 predicted proteins | sample 9134171 | NCBI WGS metagenome assembly JAEEGF01 (sample SAMN16246542, study PRJNA631951) | gut metagenome | biome: gut microbiome; feature: rumen; material: AP-attached | host: Bos | place: Iran: Karaj | collected 2018-10
ATGCCCGCCACGATAGCCAGGCTGTCCACCCCAGCCGCCTCTGTAGGCCTGATGCCTGCTACGATAGCCAGGCTGTCCACCCCAACCGCCTCTGTAGCCGGGATGCCCGCTACGATAGCCATGATAACCGCCTCTGTAGCCCTGGTGTCCGCCACGGTAGCCAGGCTGTCTGCCGTGATAACTGCCTCTGTAGCTCTGGTGCCCGCCTCGATAAGCGGACTGTCTACCCCAGTTACCTCTGTAGCTGGTGTGTCCGCCACGATAGCCGGAATGGCGATAGCTGGAATGGCCTCCACGGTAGCCGGAATGACCACCGCGTGAGTGACTCATGTGTGAAAAACCACTTCCGTGGTGATGATGCCCCGCCAGAACCGGAGCCGGTTGGGCCACCAACAGGGCCAGCCCACAGACTGCTGTCAGGAGAAAAAAGTGTTTTTTTGTCATCATTGTTACCTCCCTGAAAGAGTGCTTTTCTGTGCAGCAAAGAACTGTCTGCAATCAAGATACCTCATTCATGACGCTGCGAGAGTACACTATCAAAACGGTAAACAGGGTAAATATATTGCTAAGATTGCGTAGCCTTTTCCGCGATCGGTGCAAAGATTTACAGGATCGGTTTGCCTGTCATGGAGATTTGCAATTGTTGTGTTGCTGGAAAAGCTTGAATTTTCGTTTCTTTCTTGTGCCCTGTACGGTTACGGATTCGTTGTTATGGCGACCACCGTTGCGTCATCCTCAAAACTGTCGGTTCCGCCAAACTGCCGTACCACGTTCATCAGGTGCGGCACCAGCTCTTCGAGCGGATCGCCGTGGTGATTGCGCAGGAAGATCCGCAGGCGCGGTTCGCCGAACATTTCTCTTTCGGCGTTGCTCGCCTCGACAATGCCATCTGTGTAAAGCAGCAGAAGATCTCCCGGAGCCAGTTCATCCTCCTTTTCGGCGAACTCCACATCTTCCAGCACACCCAGGATCAGGCCGTCGGCGTCAAGCGGATCGCATTTGCCGCGTGATGCGCGGAACAGAAGCGGCGGATTGTGCCCGGCGCTGGCATAGCGGAAGCGTTTGGTGCGCACATCCAGCCGCAGACAGAACATCGTGATAAAATGTTCCGACTGGCTCAAGTCCCGGTGAAAAAAGTGGTTCATGGTTGCCAGCAGGTGTGCGGGCCCCGTGAAGTAGCGCGCCAAAGATCGGATGAAGGTGCGAATCTGCGGCATGAAGAGCGCCGCGCCGACGTTGTGGCCGGAAACGTCGGCGATAATGATGTCGGCGGTGGCACTGTCCTCGTTGTACAGTACGTCATAGTAGTCACCGCCCAGATGATGTGCGGTTTCGCAGCGGCCGGCCAGAGAAATACCGGGAATTTCCGGCAGCTTGTCCGGCAGCAGATTGCGCTGGATTTGCTTGGCGATCTCCAGCTCCCGCTGCTGCTCGCGCGCCTTGACAAGCTGCCGGGTCTGTTCGGCATTGTGCCAGGCCGCTCCGGCCAGATCGGCCACGCTTCCGAAAAATTCCATGAATTCGTCGGTAAAAATATTGCGGCTGGTCAGGGAGAAGGCCGAAAGGACACCGGCAGTTTCTCCGCCTGCGGAGATGGGCATGTGTGCCATGGACTGGACGCCCTCTTTCAGGAAGGCGGCGTATTTTTCCGGATTGGTTTCCGGGAGATTGTTGTAAACCGCCATGCGTTGGCTGCGGAAGACTTCGGCGGTGGGGCGCGCGTCGTGCAGACCGACCGGCGCCGTGGTGTAGGCCTTGCCGGTGAGACCGGCGCGAGCCTGTACTGTCAGCAGATCATGCTCCGGATCGAGCATGCGGATAAGGCAGATATCCAGTGGAAACTGCTGATCCAGCATCTGCAGTATGTCGTTGAAGATGGTGAGAGCGCTGCCTCCATGCGCCACCCGCCGCGCCGTCTCATAGAGAACGGCCAGCTGTTCGCGGCTGGCGTCGCGGCACAACGAGACATGGGCGAAGATGTCGAGGATGTTTTCCATCCGGCTGCCATGAGCGCTCAGGTAGTTGGTGACAATGGCGCGCGCAGCGGCGCTGCCTACCGAACCGGACAGCGTTTTTTCCGTAAATTCCCGCAGGATGGTAATTTCCTCTTCAGGACTGGGATTGCTCGGCAAACAGTGCAGATATTCGGCGAAGGCCGCGCTGGTGCGTTCCTTGCCGATGAATTTGGCCATCAGAGCGGCGAAATCCCGGGTACTGGGCGCAGCACTCAAAGTCTGGGTCTGCCGGGCAGAAACCTCGTTGACGAAGTGGCGAGCCTGCCGGCGTTCGGCGGAAGAAAGCCGATTGTGCCACGAAAGCCCCACAAAAATGCTTGTGTTGACAAGAAGGCTCCAAAACAGGCCGTGGCTCCAGTCAACCAGTCCGGTTAGGCCATGTGCGCCTGGCGGCAGATGGCGGGATGCATCCAGCGCGGGCATGAGCAGGGTAACTCCCCAGACGGCAAGTCCCATGAGCGCGCCCAGGATCACGCCGTGCTTCGTCGCCTTTTTCCAAAACATCCCTCCCAAAAGCGCCGGTGCCAGTTGGGCGAGCGCGGCAAAGGACAGCAGTGCGATCGTGGTCAGATCCAGTGCCCGCGTCAGTAGCAGATCCAAAAGGGCGCTTCCAACGACAATAGCCAGAATAACGCCGCGTTTGGCGCGTACCAGCAGCTCGGAGAGCGACTGTTCACTGCCCCTGAAGTGCAGGACAAGCGGCACCAGCACATGGTTGAGGATCATGGTGGACAGCGTCAGAACAGAGCTTAGGACCATGCCGGTTGCTGCGGCAAGCCCTCCCAGAAATGTCGCCAGCGTGACAGTGGACGCATTCTGCGAAAGCGGCAGCAGCAGAGTAAGGTAATCTTTGCTCTGTGCTTCGGGGAGAGCATGCCCGGCCAGCGTCACTGGCAGCAGCAATACGGTGAAGAGCAGCAGCAGAGCTGGAAACATCCACATGGCGCATGAGATTTGACGGCAACTGCGATTTTCCACGATGCTGACGTGAAACTGCCCTGGCAGGCAGAAAACCGTCAGAGCTCCCAGTACCATGAGTGCCGCCCATTGCGGGGAGGCAGGAAGCGTGAGCGGAGCGGCGGGCGGCGAGGTGTGCGGGAGATGGAGAAGAGCGAAAAGCGCCAGAATGCCCAGCGCCGCAAAAGTGACCACGGTGCTGGCGGCGAGCGCTGCGGCAAAGCCTGCATGCCGTTCCGAGGCGTCAAGATGGCGGGCGCCGAAGCGTACGCAGAACAGGCCGAGCAGCAATGCTATGACAAGGCCGCTTTCGTGGTGAAAAAGAAGCGATTCTCCAGACTGGGATAGAGGGGACGCTATCAGGTGCAGGCTGTGGATGATGGCCCGCAGCTGGATGGCAATGCAGGGCATGAGGCCGACGGTGCAGATGAGCGTTGCCACGCCGCCGACGCTTGGGGAGGAACCGTAGCGGGCGGCAAGAAAGTCGGCGAGACTGGTGAGCTTTTCGTCGTGGGCAAGCCGTGCCATCCGGTGCAGCAGCGTCCCCCAGACCGCGCAGGACAGCGAGCAGCCCAGCGCGAAGGGGATGATGCACAATCCGCCTGCGGATCCGTAAAAGGCCCAGGTGCTTAACAGTCCGGCAAGGCTGAAGGTGTAGATCAGGGCATTGCCCGCATAGCTCTGGTGAGAGTCGGCGTGAAAGGCGATGCCGAACAGTAGTGCCATATAGAGCAGGGCCCCAAGGACAGCCATGGCAAAGGGCGTCATGATTTTGCACTCTCGCTGTGCGCTTTGTCCGTATCGGAAACGCGCAAGGCCAGATATCTGAGCAGCGCAACCATCGCGCCCCACAGAACGAGGATTGCCGGCAGACGCGCCGGCATCCCGCCCACGGTTGGCAAGGCGTCAAAAATCTCCAGAAACGGCGCGTTCAGGACGATGCATCCCCCCACTACAAGCAGCCAGTTCTCTGAAGCCTTCATGCGTGCTTCCTCCTTGAAAAAGCTTTAAAGATGGGCTTCTTCGAGAATATCGCTCAGGACAAGTCCCACCTTTTCATTGCGTTCCAGATGGGTATCCAGCTCCAGCGCTTCCCCGCCGACCGGTTCGAAGGCGCGGCGTTGCTCGTCGAGCAGTTCCAGCCGTCCATCGGAGATGTTGGTGCCTTTGGCTTCCCGGCGCAGCAGGCGCGCGCGCAGGGTGGCGTCATCGCAGACCAGGTGAACCAGACGGGTGGGGACTTCAAGCTGTTGCCCCAGCCTGAAGAAAGGCTCTCTTCGCGCGGTTTGGGCAAAAGCGGCGTCCACGACCACGGAGCGTCCCTGGCGCAGTGCCTCTTCCGCGCGCTCCAGCATGATCTGATAGGTGTGATCGCTGGCGGCGCTGCTGTAAATGCCCGTGCCGAAGGCAATGGCCACTTTGGTTTGAGGCGCAAGCCCGGCCAGCTCTTTGCGGATCTCGTCGGAGCGCAGATAGAGCGCTCCGGTTGCCTCGCACAGGCGGCGCGCCACCACCGATTTGCCCGCTCCCATCAGGCCGCAGGTCAGGACCAGAAACGGCGGCGCAAGGGAGCCCATGGCCAGATTGAGATAGCTGCGGGCCAGGATCTGCTGCTCTTCGCGGGCGGCGCTTCCTTCCGGTTGCTGCGCCATGGAAAAACCCGCAACCTTGCCGCGTACCCAGGCGCGGTAGGCCTCGTAGAAGGGGATGAGCGTATCGGCTCCGGGACCACAGTCCCCGTGGCTCCGGTAGCCATCCAGCAGCCTTTGCGCCAGATCGCGCCGTTTGCGCGCCTTCAGGTCCATGAGCAAAAAGGCCAGATCGCAGAGAATGTCGCTGGTGCGGAAATGGCGGTTGAATTCGATACAGTCGTAGATTTGGACAGGTTCGGTAAAGCAGATGTGCTCGCTGTGCAGATCGCCATGCACCTCGCGGACGAAGCCTTCCTCCTGGCGGTGCTGCAGAAGCGGTTTCTGCTCCTCAATAAAGCGCTCGATGGCGCGGCGGGAGGCGGCAAGGCCATTTTCCGGGATAATCTGTCCGGCAAAGGGCGCTGTCTGTTCAAAATTTTCCCGCCAGTTGTGGGTGACAATCTCCGCATCGGGTCCCAGATCGTCATCCTGAAAGACAACGGGCGCTTTGGCATGGATGCGCGAAAGCAGTGGCGACAGTTGATCGATGAGCGTCTCCAGCTCCGGAGAATTGCTCTCCAGCAGGTAATCCAGCATTCGGTCGGCCGGAAGACGCCGCATGAGCACGGCATACTCGACAGTTTCGCCGTTGCCGTCGAAGGTGAGATTTTTCCCCCTGATGCCCAGCGGCAAGACGTTCAGGTAGGGGGAGGATTCACCTGCGAAACGGCGGTTCAGGCGGAGCTCTTCCTCGCAGAAATGCCGCCTCCTGTCGAGTGTGGTAAAGTTTAAGAAGCCGAAATCCACCGGTTTTTTGATTTTGTAAACGTGTTCGCGGGTCAGATAAAGCCTGGATATATGCGTTTCCCGAAACTGGACCGGACCGGTTTCATCGGGGTAGTTGGCGATATCCATGAGCAGCTGATGCAGATCCATAAAAATTTTACCTCGCCTGGAAGTGTTGACAAATTCAGAAAATGGAAAAGGATGACGTTTCTTTGAAAAACTGCAACCAGCAAGAGTTTGGCGCAAAGGGGAAACCGTGTCAAAGACTAGATGGGCTTCCTTTCAGAAAATAATGAGAGGGACACGCTCCGGAGTATGGGCGGGAGTATGCATGGTTGCGCAAACATCAAAGGACATGTAAAATTAAAAACTTTGCAGATGTACGGAAGTGCTTTGAAACAGCGGCCTCTTGCCCCCGTAATGGCTGTATGCAAGGATGGATGTCCATGACTGTTCGCTGCGTTTTGGGAGGGATACTGCTTACGCTTGTTACAGGTTGCGCCTGGCTGTCCGGAGGACCGCGGGACGCGGTTGTGGAACGGCCGGAGGACGCGCTGGCCCTGTCCGCGCGCGCCAATCTGCTGGAAAATGAGGGCAGGCCGGAAGAAGCGCGGGATCTGCTGAGAGAAGCGTTGCAAAAGGATCCAAAGGCAGTTTTTTTGCACAGTCATTTGGCGGCACTGTATTTTCAGCTGGGGGACGATAAGGCTGGCGTCCAGGCCTTGCGAAGGGCTTTAAAGCTGGATCCGGATGCGGTGGAGGCGCTTCTTTTGATGGCGTTGTGGCACGTTGAACACGACCGCCCGGGAGAGGCTGTTCCGCTCTTGCGGCGGGTGGTGCGGCTGCAACCGGAGATGGAAGGCGCCCGGCTGAAACTTGGTATTGCCTATTTGCGCCAAAAAGATTTTGTCCATGCCGAGCAATGCTTTCGCGAGGAGTTGGAACGTGAGCCGGATTCCGTGGGAGCGCTGTTGGCCCTGGGGCTGCTCTACCAGCAGGTTGGGCAGCTGGAGCGGGCGGAAAAACACTATCGTGAGACATTGGCCCGCAGGCCGGATCTGGAGCCGGTGGTTGCGGAACTGGGGGATCTGCTGGAGCAACGCAAGCATTTCCGGCAGGCGGAGGCGGTCCTGGCCGAAGGTCTGCGCAGCAATCCGGAAAGCGTACCTCTGCGTTTGCGTTTGGCGCGGGTTTTGGTACATGACAACCGGCTGGATGAGGCCTTGCCGCAGTACCGCAAGGTGCTGGAGCTGGAACCACTGAACGTTGAGGCGCTGCGGGTGGTTGGGCTTATCTGTTTGGAAAAGGAACGCTGGCGTGAGGCTGAGAAAGCATTTGTTTCCCTGCTGGAGCTGCGTCCCGATTTGGCGGATCTGGCGCGTTTCCATATCGGTGTCGCCCAGGAAAACGATGGGCGCGGCGACGAGGCACTGAAAACATTCCAGACCATTACACCCGATACGCCCTTTTTTGGCAAGGCGCTGCTGCATGTAGGGATGCTGAGCGATCGCCAGCATCAGTATCGGGAAGGAATAGCGTTTTTTGAAAGGCATCTGGAGACTGTGACTGCATCTCCGGTGTTGTTTGGTGCTTTGAGTTTCCTGTATGAACGCGCGGATCAAATGTCCGAGGCGGTGAAAACGCTGGAGAACGGCCTCAACCGTTTTCCCGGCAATCCGGATCTGCTCTATCGCAAGGGAGTGCTGCTGGAGCGCACAGGGCGCTCTTCCGAGGCGTTGGCCACTATGGAAGAGGTTGTGCGTCTGGATGACAAGCAGTCGGAAGCGCTTAACTTTATTGCCTATTCTCTGGCCGAACAGGGACGGGATCTGGAACGGGCCCTAAGGCTGGGCAAGAGGGCGCTGGCGCTGGATGACAGCGCCCATATTCGTGATACGGTAGGCTGGGTCTACTTTAAACTGGGGCGTTATTCCGAGGCCTTGTTCCATCTGCAGAAAGCCGCCGAGCATCTGGCTGACGATGCGACGGTTCAGGAGCATCTGGGCGATGTCCTTGCGGCATTGAAGCGGCGCAGCGCGGCGCTTGACGCGTATCGTCGCAGCCTTGAACTGGAGCCGGGAAATGTGCGGGTCTCCGAAAAATTGCGCAGGTTGGAGGGAAAACATCAATGAGACGCTTCGTAATCAGCGCGTTGCTGATGCTCTTTGCGCTTTGCGCCTGTAGCGTTCCGGAACGTCCGGAGAAAAACCCGGCGCCTCTTTTGCCGGAACTTTCGATAGATGATTTGTTGGAGGGACAGCGGCGCTGCGAACGGCTGATCACCAGCTTGCGCGGCTTGAGCCGGGCCACCCTGCGGGAGGAGGGCCGTTCTCCCGCCAAAAGCAGTCAGGCCTTGCTGGTGCAGTGGCCCGCAAGTGCAAGAGTGGAGATCCTTGGTTTTCTGGGACAGCCGGCGCTGGTGACGGCCAGCAACGGTCGCGACCTTTTCGCCATGGACATTTCCCATCGTGCCTTCTACGAGGGGGAAGCGAGCGCGGAAAATCTGGAGCGCCTGGTGCGGCTGCGTCTGGATCCCGCCGAACTGACACGGCTGATGCTGATGCGTCCACCGCTTCCCGAAACCTCCCGGCTTAAGGTAAGCGTCCTGACGGATGGCTATCTGGCAAGCGGCGTGATGCAAGATGGGGAGACGGCGCGTTTGCGTTTTGACTCCCGGCGCCGTCTGATCCAGATCACCTATCTTGCGCGCGGCGAAACGCGGCTGGATGTGGAATACGGTGCTTTTCGGGATTTTGTGCTTGCAGGCGAAACAGTTGCCTTTCCAACGCGCTGGCAGGTCAGCTTTCCGGCCCGAAAGACGCGCATCACGCTTCAGATGGACAAACCTGAATTGAATGCGCCGCTTGCGGAGCGGCTCTTTTGCCTGGAGGCGCCGCAGGGGTTCCGGCGGGAGGCCCTGTGAGACGCCCCGGGGGATGGAGGTGTCTTCTGGCGGGTGTGGTTCTGCTGGCTGTGCTGCTTGCGGGCTGTTCCTCCGAAACGGATGAGCCGTCTTCCGCTCCGCCGGCCGAGGTGGGGAACCCGGTTTATGGAGATACCATTGTGTTTGGTGGCGGCGCCGATGCGGTCACCTTGCTGCCGGTTCTGGCCTCCGATGCCGTATCGTCGGGTGTGTGTGAGCTGGTGTACAATGGGCTGGTGCGCTACAACAAAAATCTGGAAATAGAAGGAGATTTGGCCGAGTCGTGGGAGGTTTCTCCCGATGGCCTGACGCTGACCTTTCATTTGCGGCGCGACGTCACCTGGCATGACGGTCATCCCTTTACTGCCGCCGATGCGCTTTTCACCTATCAGGTCTATGTTGATCCCGCCACGCCTACCGCCTATTCCGAACGTTACCGCCAGATTGTGCGTGCCGAAGCCCCGGATCCCCATACCTTTGTGGTGACCTACCAAAAACCGCTGGCCTCGGCTCTGGGCAGCTGGGGCGTGAATATCCTGCCCCGCCATTTGCTGGAAAAGACGCCGGTGACCCGCAGCCCGCTGGCCTCCGCGCCCATTGGTACCGGCCCCTATCTCTTCAGGGAATGGCGGCGCGGAGAACGGCTGGTGCTGGAGGCCAATCCCGCCTATTACGAGGGGCGGCCATGGATCAACCGCGTGGTGTTCCGGGTCATTCCCGATCCGACAACCATGTTTCTGGAGCTGCAGACCGGCGGCATTGACGAGATCGATCTGACGCCGCTGCAGTACGCCCGGCAGACCTCCCGCGAGACTTTTCGCAAACGTTTTCACAAGTACCGTTATCCGGCGATGGCCTACAGCTATCTGGGGTTCAATCTGCGCAATCCGCTTTTCCAGGATCGTCGGGTACGGCAGGCGCTCTCCCACGCCATCGATCGTGACGAACTGGTGCGCGGCGTGCTTTTGGGACTGGGGCGGGAAGCGACCGGTCCCTATATTCCCGGCACCTGGCCGTACTGCGCCGATGTGCGGCGCTATCCGCACGATCCTGCGCGGGCGCGGGCACTCCTTGAAGAAGCTGGCTGGAAGCCGCGTTCAGATGGCGTGCTGGTGCGTGACGGCCGGCCCTTCGAGTTCACCATTGTCACCAACCAGGGCAACGATCAGCGGGTGAAGGCAGGGGAGATTATCCAGCGCCGCCTGCGCGAAGTGGGGGTTGTCACCCATATAAGGGTGATCGAATGGGCAACCTTTCTCAAGGAATTTATCAATCCGGGCAATTTCGAGGCGACCCTTCTGGGCTGGACGGTGCCGGTGGATCCGGATTGTTACGATGTCTGGCATTCGAGCAAAAGAGCGGTGGGACAACTCAATTTTGTCGGTTTCCACAATGCGGAGGTGGACGAGCTGCTGGAACGGGGACGCCGTACGCTGGATCAGGCGGAGCGCAAACGGATCTATGACCGTTTCCAGCAGATTTTGGCCGAAGAACAGCCCTACCTGTTTCTCTATGTGCCGGATGCCCTGCCGGTGGTGGCGGCGCGGTTTCGCGGCATAGAGCCTTCGCCTTCGGGCATCATGCACAACTTCATTCACTGGCATGTGCCGGCCGCGGAGTGGAAATATCGCCGGTAAGTTTCCGGTGGCTACTTGTCTTCCACTCCGGTTTTCCAGGGAGATGAGCCCATGTATTCCACGCCGGCGGTCCGCTGCAGGATCTGCCGCTTGAGCAGCCGTTGCACTTCCCGTTTGTCCAGAAGTCCTACCAGCAGATTGTCGTTATCCACGACCGGCAGATAGCGTACGCCCTCCTGCTGGAAAAATTGCAAGACCTCTCCCAGACTCTCGTTCGCGCTGACTGTGGGATAACCGGTGTCCGCCACATCCCGGGCGACGAGGAAGTGATCCGCCTCCTGGTCCACGAGCAGGGGCCGTATTTGCTCCAGCGCAATGGTGCCGCAGTAGTGGCCGTCCGTGCTGCGGACCGGGAAGAAAAGATGGTCGCTTTCCGTAAATTTTTTCAAGATGCCGGAAATGGGCGTTTCTTCGTCAATAACGTCCAGAGTGCGCACCATGGCGGCGGAGACCGGGTAGGGCGCCAGCAGGTCGCCTTCGGTTTCGCCCAGGGCGTTGAAACCGCCGCCCATGGAGGCCTGCGGATAGGGCTCCTGGCTTTCATAGATCTTGAAGGGACCGGAAAGTGCGTAGCCAACGGCACTGCCGACGAAAACCGGCAAAATGACGCTGAAGTTGCGGGTTGCCTCCATGAGCAGAATCGGCAGGGAAAGCGGCACCTTGCCCACGGCGGAAAAGAGCGCGGCCATGCCGATGACCACATAGACGCCCGCCGGTGTTCCGCTTGGAACCCACAGTTCGAACACCTTGCCCAAAAATCCGCCCAGCATGGCGCCGATGAACAGACTCGGAGCCAGTACGCCGCCGCTGCCGCCGCTGGCCACGGTAAAGGCGGTGCTGATGATTTTGCCGAAGCAGAGCAGAAGAAGTGTCCACATGCCGAAATGGCCGTTAACCGCTTCCTGGATGCCGCTGTAGCCCAGTCCCCACAGTTCTTTGGCGACGAAGACCACCATCATTCCCTGCAACAGT
>JAEEGF012144928.1_pt1 | contig 10921 bp, 12 predicted proteins | sample 9134171 | NCBI WGS metagenome assembly JAEEGF01 (sample SAMN16246542, study PRJNA631951) | gut metagenome | biome: gut microbiome; feature: rumen; material: AP-attached | host: Bos | place: Iran: Karaj | collected 2018-10
TTTTCAGTAATTCGAATGCTTCATCTCTTGTAATCATACGTAATTCTTCCCCGCTGGAAAAAAATCATTATCCCATGATGTTCCTTCAACAAACTCAAAAACGCTTGCATCTTCACATGCTGCTACAAAGGGAGCCACTTTTATGTGAGGATTATCCTTCAAAGCACTATAAATATTATAAAGACTTGCATTCTGCTCTCTTACCGAATAGCCAAACACCCTCCTCATCATTGTCCAGAACGGCGAAAAATCATCTCTTGTCATGAAAGGAGTCTTTAAAATATATCTTTTTCCCTCATATGTAAAAAAACGAATTTCATTGGATGAGACTCCTCCCATCTCAAATGAAGCTCTATTCCTTAGAGCATATTCCAAAATTGTATTCATAACTTCCTCATCATCCAGTATGCATCCATGTAGGATCCATCAGCATATTTCATGTTATCAGGAAACGTGCCAAACTTTTCAAATCCCAGCTTCTCATACATTGCAATGGCATCCTTATTCTCTGCCATTACTTCAAGCTCTGCCTGCTCGTATCCTACACTCTTCGCTACATCAAGGACTGTCTGTAGCATAGCTTTTCCTATTCCGCAGCCACAGTATTCTTTATATAAGGCAATTGCAACATCGCATCTGTGACTGTATCTCTTGTATGGTGCAATACTCATAAGAGAACAGTTTCCGATATGCTTTCCATCAATAAACGCAACAAGCATCAGTTCTCGTTCAGCATCTATCTTAGCCTGGATGAACTGCTTCTCTTTTTCCTCTGTAATTGTGATTTCATCGGGTTCTCTGATTAGATAAGGAGTCTCGGCACTTGTTGTCTTCAGATACTTTATAAGATCTGCAGAGTCTTCCGGTCTTGCATTTCTCAGTACTACAGTCCTGCCAAGCTTATCCTTGATAGATATTTCCCCAAATACCATAAGCGTCCTCCAACCAAAAACATATTTCTACTATAACAGAAAAAGAGCCATTTAACAGTAAATTGTACTGTTAAACGGCAATTTTTCTGACATATTGAACCCATTTTCATAAGTCGCTTATCTTCTCTGTAAGGGTGTCACAAATCCCCTCAACAATAGTTACCACAAACATACCGGCCATCATTATCATTCCCACTACAAGAAAGATAATGATTTCCTGGTATCTATTGTGAGCAATATTCCCTCGATAACAAGCTTTTTATTAAGCCTCTTCTGCACACGCTGAATTGTCTTCATCAGCTGTTCCACCCCCTTAACCGGTAAGTATGAAGCCTGTACCGGTATCAAAACGCTGTCGGCACATGCCAGTGCGTTTATCGTCATCATCCCATGAGAAGGAGCACAATCGATTATGATAAAGTCATATTCCGACCTGATGCTTTCAATGAGCATACGAAGCATCACTTCTCTGCTCATGGCATTTACAAGATTAATCTCAAGAGCTGCAAGGTCAATATTTGCAGGAATCAAATCCACACCTTCGTCCTGATGGATAATCGCATCAGAAATTGAGACTTCCTCTTCTTCCATAATTTCCGACAAAAGCGTTGCCAGTGTAACCTCAATTCTGTCCGGTTCCTTATAACCGAGAGCAATTGTCATAGAACCCTGTGCGTCACAATCTACCAGGCACACCTTGTTCCCTTCTTTGGCTAATCCTATTCCCAAATTCACTGCTGTTGTTGTCTTTGCGACTCCACCTTTCTGATTACAGATAGAAATTACCTTACACATAGTTTGTTGACCTCCTTCTTAATATTCAGCGGGATCATCCGCACACATGAGTTCCATATATTCATCAACTTTTTCTGTGTTCACAAGAACAATTCGATTAACGTGATATACTGCCTTAGCCTTCTTAGCCAGATCTTCAAAAGAATGGACTCCCATTGAATACAACAGTGCTCCCTCGTCATATCTGACCCATTTTTTCTTTCCGGCTGGAAGTAGCTTTTCAATTTTTTCTCTTTTCTCAGGATCATCAATATAATTTCTTCTCTTCATTTCTTTGATCCTCCTTCACAGTTTTCTTCTATGTACTTTTCTAAAACATCCAGATCCACTACTACATTTTTCTTGATCTTCACGTATGCTCCTGCCTCTTTTGCCAGTTTTATAAAGGTGTAATAGCTCATGGAATAGATCCTTGCTCCACCGGCATAAGAGGTATACCTTCTCTTTTTTTCCTCAATATACCTGTCCAGGTCAGGCCCTTTTCTTAATTTCAAGAGCAAAGCCTTTTTTCTCTCAGCTTCAATCTCTTCTTTGGATTTTTTCATTTCGTCCTCCGTTTCTGAAATCCATTTACAGTTGCATCCTCAAACCCATAACGTAAAAAAGGCACCTACCCTAGTTTTCACTAAAGTAAGTGCCTGTTTACGCGCCATCCAAAAGCTGTTTCTTTTGAATCTTGCCTGTATTCTATTGGCTGCAAATCATGGTCTACAACTCATTCCGTTGTGTTCCATGAACTGATTTTCAAGTCTTACATGGGCTTCCGACAAGTTCCGTAACGTTCTTCAGAAAGCGGGTCAGAAGGGGTCAATCCATCTGAATCCATCTATCTCCGTAGAACCACGGACAGCCTCGTAGAGCCTCGTAGAAGGTCATAATTTTGTCGATTTTAACGTCGGGACGCTTACAGCATAACGAATTTCTGGGTTGTGTTGCTTAGCTGTTCTGTAACTTCATTATTTCTGTCGATGGCTTCCGTGATCTTCTTGATACCACCAACAATTTCCTGTGAACTCTCAGCTGATTGGGAGATTGCCTGGGAGCTCTCAAGTACGGAATTACTGATGAGCTGAACGGATTCAACCATCTCTGTCATGATCTCATTGAGGTTTTCAGCCTTATCATTGAAGTTTCCAAGCATCTCTTCCATAATGTCCGCCGTATACTCGTACTTTTCTCCTGTAGCAACGAACTCATCGTAGTCACTGATTACCTGGCCATTGATGTAATCAAGCACCGCCTGCGCGTTCTTGGCAAGGTTGTTAACAGCCTCAGTAACCTCATTGCTGATAACCTGGATATTGGCAGCTGTCTGCCTGCTGTTATCGGCAAGGGAGCTGATCTCTGTAGCAACAACAGAGAAGCCTTTTCCTGCTTCACCGGCTCTTGCAGCCTCGATGGATGCGTTCAGAGCAAGGAGATTAGTCTGTCCTGCGATATCAAGGATAACCTTTGTAAGCTCGTTGATCTGTGCAACCTTCTCAGACTCATGCACTGATTCCATAAGTGTTCCCGAAAGGTTCTCCACCTGTTCTCCGGCCTCTGCTTTCTTGCGTGTTACATTGGCCTTAAGTTCATCGGCCTCAGCTTTTATTCCGCTGGCGGTCTTGGTACCTTCTGTAGCCTGATCAGCGATCTCCTGGGCTGCAGCCTTAACGCCGTCCACAGACTCGTTGATGTGGGTGACGTTACCGGAAACAGTCTCCATACTTGCTGCCAGCTCCTCAAGAGCTGCCGAGGTATTGGTCACATTGTCATCAGCAACTCGAAGCTGTGATGTAACCTCTTCTGAAGACTCTATAAGGACTACAGATCCGTCTTTTACATCCTTCATGATGCCCTGGAGGGTCTCAATAAAATGATTAATACCAGTTGTTATGTATAGTAGCTCGGATTTAGCCTTAGTGTTGATCCTGGCTGTAAGATCTCCCTTACCCTCCTCAATATTGGCGATGATAACATTGACCTCATCCGCAATGTTTCTGATCTTCCTTACAATGTTCTTGTAGCTGATAAGGAAGCTTAAGATTACCAGTACAATGACTACAATAATTCCAATGAGGGCTGTAGCATTTCCTGATTTTAAAAGTGCAGTCATCATCTGTGTTGTAGCTGATGCAGACTCGCTGATGGCCTCGTCAAGAACATTGGCTGAATGGAATATAGCAACCTTCTGGATCTCAGCCTTATCAAACAGTATTGAATAAGCAGAATCCTGATCCCCTGCATCACACTTTTCAACAGCGGAATCGATAAACTTGTTCATTCGCTGATACTGGTCTCTTATCTCGCTCATCTGGGAAATAGCCTTCTCATTTCCGATGGTCTGGAAATCACTCTCAAGGGCAGCTATGTCAGATTCAATGGTGGTCTTTACTGCATTGATCTGGGGAAGAAGTGCCTCCTTGGTCTCATCTGCTGAAGCAGCCACATAGCCTGTGGTCTGATCGTATAGAGACATTACATCACTCTTAAGATTGGCCTCATGCTGAGTAAGACTCATCATGGTCTCAAACATTGCAATACTGCTGTTGGTTGTGGTCATCATTGAGGTCATGGCAAAGGTCATTACAATAACAAACGCTATTAAAATAGCCACATTTGCCATTGCAATCTGGAACATAATAGAATGGATTTTCTTTACTTGTACTCTATCTTCTCTCATGCTCCCCTCCTTACAATTTTGAATACCAGTCGCTTGCGACCTTCTTAAACTCTTTTACAAAGCCTGAAACATCAAGCTCTCCCTTTGCAAATTTCTGGTAAACAAAGGAAAGGCCGTTCTGTCCAAGACCCTCAGCCATTTCCATCCAGTGCCAGCTGGAGGTCTTTCCTGCCGAGATATAGCTTGCAATTACAGGTGCAAAGGGGTCTGAAGCAACATATTTACAGTCTACAAAGGGGCTTGCAAATCCGGCCTGTTCAACCAGTATCTTTTGTGCGCTGTCCTCTGAGCACCACTGAAGGAATGCAAGAGCTGCATCTACCTGGCCTTCCTTTGGCACTGCCCACCAGTTGGGAGCGCTGGTTAGAATAGTATCCATACCGTCTTCAAAGGCATAGGGAAGCATTCCAACCTCAAAGCTTCCTGCCTTGGCATAATCGTCAGAAGCAGAAAGCGTTGCACCTATCCAGGACCCCTGTGTTATAAACGCATATTTTCCGGCTGCAAAGCCTGCAACCTGATCATCATAGGTTCCGTTTACCAGATTGTCAGGGTCTGAGTACTCATTGAAAAGAGCTATCATCTCCGCATAATGTGTGAGACGGCTTTCATCTACTCCGCCCCCGTTAGTCATCATGTCGATATAGGTTGTATCTGACCTTGAGAGGCCTGAATCTATGTAGGCACCTGTAAGGTGGTTACCGGCAGACCATCCCAGATTTTCAGGTTCAGCATAATATCCTATAACTGCTGTTATTCCAAGCTGATCCTTCTTAGAATCTATAGTTTCAAAGGCTTTCCTCATTGAGTCCGGGCCTGTTATTGAAGCAGGGTCAACTCCTGCCTTTGTAAGCAGATCCTTATTATAGGCAAGGCCGATAGCCTCTGTGGTATAAGGAAATCCCAGGGTTCCATAGGTGGAATCCTTATAGGCCGCATCAGTCCTCCCTACCCATTCCTGGTCACTCATGTCCACCAAAAGGCCTTCCCAGTTACCAAAGCCTGAAGATTCGCAGGCAATGATATCAGGCATCTGATCCGACAGATAATATCCCTTCAGTGTAGCCTGGGCATCGACACCGGACTGAACGGTTATGACATTGACCTTTATTCCGGTCTCCTTCTCATAAGCCTGGCCCAGGGTCTCTATCTGGGTCGCAACCTCGCTCTTAATATTTAATAAAGAGATAGAACTAACGCTCTGCGTGGCATCAGCTTCTATCTCTTTACTTTGTCCGCAGCCCGATAAAATGCATGTAAGCATTAGCAAAAGAGCTAGCGGCAGACTATAAATACTCTTCATGGCACTCTTCCTTTCTGTCACAGTAAGAAACAAAGGGTTGTATAACAAAATTATACGATAAAGCGCACATAGTTTGACTTGTTTTAACGTTTTATAATAAACTTTTTAGAATTTGTTACTAATTAGTGGTGGAACAGGCGAAGGCCGGTAAATGCCATAAATATCGCTCTTCAAAATCCCGTCTCCATATTCCTTTCGTGCTTCTGCCGTCCATTTAGATCTGTCTTGTCATCTTCGTACTGGTCAAATTCAGACATTCCCAACAGATCAGATGGCATCTGAAGTGTCACTCCCCTGAAATCGATATCGCTGCCTTCATTGTTGGTACCATATGAATAACTGCCTCCAAGGCCCAGCAACATTATTCTATTTCCTAGTCTTTCATTTGTCCGGAGGAAATCATACTCCTCCGAGTTCATTATCTTTTTAAAATCCATTACAATCCTAAACCCCATCCTGAACTCATCTAACTATACGCTCTACTATTTCTTTAGTCTCATCACTGAATTCATCAAGGTCCTTCATTGAGATAACCTCATAACCCACCAATGACGCCAGATGCACATGGAAATTTGATCTTCTGACATCCTGCAAAAGAACTCCTGGATTCTTCCTGTCTGCCTTAATCTTCTTTTCAAGCTCCCAGAACTTGTCAGATGCAAGCCCATCACCTTTGAGGAACTCAATGTAGTCTTTGATCAGCTTTTCCATGTAGTTCTCCTGCCAATCAGGAAGGTACTTTCTGAAAAGCTTCCAGTCTTTTTCATTTACGTCCATACTACTCAACCCTCTCAAACAAAATGACTTCTATCCTGAATATCCACATCCAGGCCCTCATCATATAGCAGCTTCTCTATATGCGTAGCTGCATAGTCACCAATTCCAAACACTTGCCACTCCCATCTCTTTTGACGGGCAAGAAGAACAAGCAGCCCAACGTTATCAATTCCCATATTCAAAAGACATTTGATATTCTCAGAACCAAGGCCTTTAATACTGCCAAGTTCGTCATACACCCGCTTCGACTGCTCATATTTTCCCAAAGTTTCAAATGCTACAGAAAGTCCAACCACTGCTTTCTTATGATTCTTCACAGTTGCCTCATATCCATCTTTGATCCACTGGAAACTAAGATCTCTTTTTAGCCTACGTATTGCAAGGTTACACACCTGTCCTGCTCTTCCGTCAGAAACACCAAGCTTTTCACCAATTTCTTTATAGGTCAGACCCTCTTGGAATCTATACCTTATAACTTCCTGCTCTCTTTCCTTTATCATGGGGATCGCATACTCAAGGCCCATAATCTGGTCATCTGTTGGTTCCTTTTCTAATCCAAGAGCCTTAAAAAGATTCTGCGGATAGTCAGTTTTCTTCTTTTTCGTCTTTACTTCTGTACCAAAAGCTCCGCCGATAAGTCTTTTTATCTGATCTGCGTTTGCTACTGGGTACAACTCCATAATGTGCTGGGCAATTGCCTTCCCTGACACTTCTGGAGTCTCACTGTACCTTGAAGTCACATACTCATACCCCCACAAAGCCTCAGGCTTTGCATAAACAGCTATCGGCCAGCCATAAAGCTCGCCTTTTTTGTTCTTACGCTGTCTGAAATCCTTGACGCAAAGATATGTCTTCATCTGAAGGTCAGTAATAGTCCCATCAAAGCCCTTTTCTCCGCCTTTAGCAAAACCAGCCTTCTGCTTGAGGTCATTAGAATAAAGCTCATCCTCTATCTCAAAACAATCCATTATCTTCTTCTGGCGCCTTGAAGCCTTCTCATCATCCCAGAGCGCATCAAAATCATATCCATCCCTGCGATAATTCACAAAATATGGAAGCCACTCTTTGGATATAAATCCAGCCTTCTTCTCAAAGAACTTGCCATAAGCAACCTCTCCACTCCTGGCAATAAGCTCCCGCCACTCCCATGGGTCCACTTTAGGATTTCCACACCACCAATACTCAACTGCAGTACGCTCCTCAAGTGAAAATCCCGGAATATCATTCTTAAAAAGTGGCAGAAATCCTACTTCATTTATGTAATCAATTGCATCCTGAACTGTATGCAGGCATTCAGGGTCATCCCACTCAACGCCGTACATAATCCAGGTTCCGTTTTCATTTCCCATTGCTCACCTCAAAGCTTATGCCATCCTCTTCTTTATCTCATCTATCAAAGTAATATCCGCCGGAAGCCATTTGACTGAATCAATGGTCTCTACATCAAGCCACTTAGCATCCTCAGCCTCTTTTAGCACAATATCTCCTGATATCAAACTGCACCAGTAACACCGCATGGAAAGATGGAACTCCGGATAATCATATTCGATTGTACTGATATACTCATCAACGCTGATCTCTGAATCAAGCTCTTCTCTAATTTCTCTTACTAAAGCATCTTCTGGGCTTTCTCCAGGTTCAACTTTTCCGCCCGGAAATTCCCACCAACCTTTATAATTTCCATAGCCTCTGGCTGTGGCAAAAACTCTTTTAACGTCTCTGATCAGCGCAGCTACTACGTTTATTGTCTTTCTGGAAGTGTTCATAAATGCCTCTTTTTCCCAAATAATCACTCTTTCAATTATAGTAAAAAAAATACTCTGATGCTATATGAGTCATCAGAGTATCATCTATGGTTAATCCCCTTAATGTATCTGGGTTGTTGGAGGGAGGAAAGGCTGACAACTATTTGGATCAGCCTTTTTTGTGTGTTATGAAAGTTTCTATGAAAAAGTGTTGTGTGGGGTTCAAGAAGTTTTGTTCTTCTTGATGTATTCATGATATGATCCTAACCTAAATGCTGCCTAAAATCATTTTGAAAAATCTGTGTTTCTGGAGTTTCTGAAGTTCGCACGTTTCCGTTTCAATGAATTTCAATAATTTAATGCCATGTTTAGAAATATTTCAACCAGGTCATGGTACAATAGATTCACTCCATGTAGGAGCGAGAGTCTCCTGCATATCATAAGAAAACAGGGATGCTGCCATGTTCTTGGTAAGCTTCCCTGTTCTACGTTATATCAAACTATGATTATGATGTGTATAATATCGTTTATACACCTTTTTTATAAATCTTGACAAAATAACAAAGAATTATTATACATTAACTCCATTTCCAAGTTGCTGTATTATAATAAAGACTAGTATTATGTTTAATAGCTTTAAACGATTAAACGATTCGTTGATATTTGACCATATCGTAAAGCGACTCAACTCCATTTTCATAAGCGAGCACTTCTTTACCAATAACCACTCTTCCATTTGCCGAAGATAGTTTTTCATGAGCAGTACATAAACAGTCAAATAAATCACTTATTTTTCCTTTATCCTTTTTAAGAAGATAGTAAATAGAAAAAATAGTAAAATCCCCCCACAATGATGCAATCTGATCATAATCCTTTTCCGCAAATCTTTTAACTATGTCTTCAAACAGTATCTTCCAAGATTCATCACTAATCAATAGATAATATTGTTCTAATATCTCACTTATACCCGTGTAAACATAGCCATACTCGCTCTCTGAAAGAATACATTTAACTACACAATTATTGGCATATCGATCCAAAAAATCAGTTGCTATTATTTTTCCAGCATCTGCAATCAATTTATGTAATCCCAGGTCTCTTTTTTCAACATGCATCAAAATCATGTTTTCAACCTTGTCACTATATCCATCAGTACGAATAATACTTATTTCCTCTAAATCATCTTTTTTTCCACTAAGAATAAAGTCTTGATCACAATCTTTTGTCCCATACATACCCTTAGAAACAAGCTTTTGTTTAATATCTGGATTGGAAACCCGTTTAATCACTTTGTAATTATATTCTTTCAGCGTGTCCATCCGATTATATTGTCTATCTTGTTCAATCCTAGGACTAATCCATGCATTTGTAAGATTGTATAATGCAAGTAATTCAGAATCAGTATCAACCAATTCTATGTTGTTATATAGTGAATCAATAGCATTCATTCTCCAATACACCAAATCTTTTGGCACATTTCTAACTTCAAAGAAAGCATTAAAGTACTTATATCCCAGCTTAATCGCATCATCAAACAAAGCTTTATCAACCTCAATAGAGAATCGATTATCACCAATGCTATTTGCCATATTAGAAACAGAAAACAACCTCATTCCGTAATCGCATATTTTGCGCTCAGTCAGCGGGATCCTTTTGTAGCAATCAAGTAAACTATTTAAGGAATAGTCCTTTCTTCCCACATAACCGAACATTTTATATTTTTGTTTTTCACGAATTCTATTTATAAACTCATATTCCCCAAAGTATTCCAATGATTTTGTTATACTCTTACAATAACTCTCCATATCATCATATTCTGATTTCCAGGCTATTAAGTTCACTCTCTATATCTTCAAAAGACAATGGCAAAGTCAGTTTTTTTAACTCTAGAATTGCAAACATAATGTTTAGAACATTATTCCCTATAATTGATACGACTTCTTTAGCCAAATTTTCTAAATCAATGTCACGCTCTGCTATACCACTTTGCTTTAGCAACACAACCACATCGTCAGTTTCTAAAGAGGGCATTTGAATATATTTGATACTTTTATTATTGTCCATCCAAGAAGGATACAGATCATTAACTGGTTGTCCTACTAATACAAAGAAAAAATCATCCCCAATTTCTTCTGGTCTAGGTAATTGCTCCAAAAATGAGTTTCTTGCATCTTTCGATCTGGCAGCATGATCCAATCCATCAATAAAAAAATAGCACGATCTCCCTATACATTTAGCATATTCTGGAAGGAAATGAATAGCTGCCTCTCTCATTTGAGATACAGTCATATAACGATATATAAGTGGAAATTTAACAACTGATAAAAGATTCTTTTCCTCAAATTTCCTTTTTAATTGCACAAGAATACTGTTCCATAAGATTCTTCCAAGGTAAAACCCTTCGTCATCACTATAAGAACCATCTACCTTATTTACTGGAAGATAGGTATAAAATCTAAAGTCTACAATTGAGTTATCCATCTGGGACAAATAACTCACAAAGTTAGTTTTACCAGCACCGGGCATTCCTTCTAAAAAAATAATATGCTCGTTACTTTGTTCAATCTCTTTAATAAAATTCTCAGCAAAGCGTAGTCTTGAAGGTAAAATGGGTTTTTCAGGGAATAATTCATACGAGGGGGTCTCTGGGTCAGAATAGCATAAAGCCGCATATACATCTTGGCTAGTAATGTCCTGTCTTTTC
>JAEEGF010573745.1_pt1 | contig 10920 bp, 9 predicted proteins | sample 9134171 | NCBI WGS metagenome assembly JAEEGF01 (sample SAMN16246542, study PRJNA631951) | gut metagenome | biome: gut microbiome; feature: rumen; material: AP-attached | host: Bos | place: Iran: Karaj | collected 2018-10
CCTGCAGGTATATCTGTAAGTGTTACCTTGCCATTTTCATCTGTGGTGTATTCTGTTCCGTCTACTGTTACCTTTGCTCCAGGTACAGGATTTCCTGATGTCTCTTCTGTTACTGTTACTACAAGTGTTCCTTTTTCTGGAGGAATAGGATCATCCGTAACTTCAAGATTGATATATCCGTCAGTTATTGTTATTTCGTTTCCATTCTCATCATAAGCAGCGTTCTTCTTTGTACCAAAAACCTTAACCTCACCTATATTACAATGCATGTTGACTTTGCTGACAAGCCTGATATACTTTGCCGATCTTCCATCATCCATTGTCAGATCATCACGGTCAAATTCAAACCAACGATCTGCATTACTTTGAAGAGCTGTAAAAAGATCATGATAACTATTAAAATACTCCCCAAGATCAAGAATGGTTTCCCAGTCTCCCTTCTCGCCTGTTGTAACATCACCCTTGTCGGTAGCAATCTGAATCTTTAATTCAGCCATTCTTGCACCATCATTATTCTTCATAACACGTGGATAAAGCTTGATACTTTCAATCTCATATTCTCCCGGAAGTTCCGCCATAACCCAGGCTGTTTTTTCCGGCAGCTGCGGTGCAGGAACTCCATTATCTCCACTTTGAACCGGATAATTCATTCCATCGAAAAATGTGCTTGTATCACCATCGAAAGCATGATATGGTGAATGTGAAGCATCATTATTGTATACCTTTGAACCTACTGCTGTATCCGGGTCTATATCAATCTCAGAAACCTCTCTGGAAATAGTATAGACTGTATCATCCAGTTCATAATTATTAGCTGCTGAGATTTCTTTTACATAATAGGTTTCACCCGGCTTAATATACGTCTGAAAGACTGCATAACCATCATTACCAGTCCTCCCGCCTTCTATAAGATCATCTGCCGAGCATTCCGGATTCTTATAAATTCCGTAAAAAGCACCCTCTACATCAGCTCCGGTTTCACTCGATGTTTTGTGCAGTTTTAACTGCGGATTAGCAGACTCATCATCAGTACCCGCGCAAGCAATTCGCCCTTTTGTCGGAATAATACCGATTGCCATTACAAGCATAAGACAATAACATATTATTGACTTAATCCTGTTTTTTGAAACGTTTTTAATCTTCCCTCTCATATACATTTCACTCTCCTCATCTATAAAAATGGTTTATATGTTGTTAGTTTTAAGTTTACATATAAAAAAAACAATTTCTTCCCATTTATTAACGACTTCTTATATTTTTCAACCAATTATCAAAAAAGCACGTGTTTTTGTCCTTACACATGCTTTTTACCGAATTATATACTTTTTTATCAAGCCACTTAACACGCAGCCTGATTCACCGCCTTACCATCCTTGATCCTTATCACTCTGTCACAATAGCCTGCAATCTTTTCATCATGAGTAACAACGATTATTGTCTTATCGCTGTCTTCATGTATCTTTACAAGCAGCTCCATGATATTTTCACCATTATCAGAATCCAGGGCTCCTGTTGGCTCATCAGCCATAATAAGCTTTTTATCAGATACTATTGCCCTGGCTATCGCGGTTCTCTGCTGCTCACCTCCGGAGAGTTTTCGAGGCCTTCAGTTTTGATTCTGTTATTATCGCCTCTTCTGCCTCATGCCAGCTTCTTGAATTTAAGATAGTTCCATGATCCTCCGGCAAGAACAATACTGCCATCGACACTCTTATTCACAGGAACGACCTTCTCAGGCTCATCTATTGAGTTGCCTGCTTTAAGATCCTCTCCTTCCATTGAAATATGCTCTGTCAGTTCATAACCGTCAAACCCTTCCAGATTGAGTCCAATCTCTGCAGCCTCGTCAAGCTTTCTGTTAACAGCAAATACCGATATTTCAGTTTCGTCATCCGAAACAACTGCAACAGCATCAACCACCGGAATATCAACAGCCTTACCCTCGGTAAATCTTTCACAATCGATCTCCGCTTTAAGAGCAGTACCTCTTCCATTAAGAGATGTATACTTGAATGGATAGAATATTGTCTGCTTCCAGACACCGCCGCCTGTAACGGTCATGATTGGCGCAATAACATTTACAAGCTGTGCAAGACATGCAACCTTAACTCTGTCAGAATTCTTAAGAAGCGTGATCATAAGATCACCAACTACGATAGCATCCTCAAGATTATACATATCCTCAAGCAGTGGTGGCGCCACCTGCCATGGTTCCTGCTTTTTATCCTGTTCGTGGCTATGGAACCATACATTCCACTCATCGAAAGAAAGCATGATACTCTTCTCAGACTTCTTTTCTGCCTTAACCTTGTCGCAGATAGCTATAACGTCTTTGATGAACCTGTCCATAACAACTGCCGATCCCATATATTCCTGTGAATTATCATCAGGATTACCGTAATAGCTGTGAAGTGACAGATAATCAACATGATCATACGCTTCTCTCAGAACCGTCTCTTCCCACTTACCAAAGCTGTCCATTAAAGGTGACGAACTTCCGCATGCAACAAGCTCGATCGAAGGGTCGACCATTTTCATAAGCTTGCCAGTTTCACACGCAAGTCTTGCATATTCATGTGCTCTCTTGGTTCCGATCTGCCAGTCTCCGTCCATCTCATTTCCAAGGCACCATAGTTTTATTCCGAAAGGCTCTTCAAAGCCGTTCTTCCTTCTCATGTCAGCATAATATGTATCGGTTTTAGAGTTACAGTACTCAACAAGATTTCTCGCATCATCCGCACCTCTTGTACCAAGATTAACGGCCATCATAATATCTGAAGATGCCCGCTTCGACCATTCCTGAAACTCATCAATACCTACCTCATTCGTCTCGATGGAATTCCATGCAAGCTCCAGCTTTCTTGGTCTCTTACTCTTATCACCTGTACCATCTTCCCAGTTGTAGCCGGACACGAAATTCCCACCCGGATATCTCACCATAGGAACCTTAAGCTCTTTAACCAGTTCCATTACATCCTGACGAAAGCCCATATCATCCGCAGTCTCATGCTCCGGTTCATATATTCCTCCGTAAACAGCTCTTCCGAGATGCTCAATAAAAGAGCTGTAAATTCTATTATCAACCTTACTGATAACCTTGTCTCTGCCTATAGTCACTTTTGCTTTCATCGTAAATACCTCCATTATTCGGTCATATAATCCCGCACTGTCTGCCCTTATCATTTTCTCATACACTTATCTCATGATATAACAATCATATTTATAATAATACCGTGCTTTTTATACTTAATCTATACAAATACAAGTATTATTCTATGCACATTCAACCATATTTTATCCTTCGTCCCTGTCCGGTATTGCGATTCCAACAAAATCTTTACTGCGTAGCTGCGACTCCGTCGCACCAACACCTCGCCTGTCGGCTCGGTGTCGGACATTCGCCGTTTGTCTGTCTTCCCATGCATGCATGGCATCCAGCCATTCGGCTCATTATCTACGCAAATAAAAAAACTCCGTGGTCATATCACCACGGAGCAATACTAAGAGGAGGTAGTTCTCTTATATTTGTTTATAAAATTATTTTGGATCCTGATTAACCTTCCGTATAATATCTTCAATATATTTACGGGAGTATACTGCTGTGTCCGGAGTAGTCTCCTCCAGAGTTGCATGAATATACGGCTTTCTTTGCTCCAGGAATCTGATGATTTCTGTATAATCCATCTCTCCGTATCCGCAGCCGACTGATTTTAACTCGCCGTCTTTTATCACGTAATCCTTCAGATGAACCATTGCTATATCAGACGCCAGAAGATCAAATGCCTCCTGGAATATTTCATCTCTTCTGTCGACATTCTCCACATCAAGAAGATTTACAGGATCAAATATTATCTGAAGATTCGGTGAATCAATTCTGTCCAGCAGTTCTCTTGCTCTTTTGGGATTCCATACAATATGTCTGTATACCGGCTCAATAGCGATTATCACACCCATATTTTCAGCATATCTTACCACAGGTCTGAGGTTATTCTCCAGGATATCAAGAGCCTCGTCGCTTCTGCAAGCTTCCTTATCATAATGATAATCTATATTCGGAGCGCCGGTCTCTGTACCAACCATACCGCACCCAAGAAATGATGCAAATCTGATATGATTCATATATCTTCTCTGTATCTCTTTCAGCTGATTTTTGTCAGGATTCGCAAGATTCAGGTAATTTCCCAGAACGGCAATGTCTATATCCACATCATTAAAAATGCTTTTCAGAAACATTGCATAACCCGGTGTAAGTGCATCATTCTGAAACGGCATATCGCATAATTTGCCAAGAGCTATATGCGCACATGAAAAGCCCTGATCTTTGGCTATCTCAAGTCTTTCCTCAATTGAACATTTTACAGTATCATGTAATCGTATTCCAAGCTGCATTTTTCACCTTTCTCTAATCTGACCATGTTTCAGACTTCCGCATTATCCATCTCTTCAACCTCTATTTCAGTTTCCTTTTTTTCAACGCCATCATGCTCAAACTCCTTGAACATATTGCTATAAAGCATTGCTCTCAGAAAAGCCGGCACAGAAAAGAAGAAGAACACAATGATCGGTATTATACCAAATCCTCCAAAATACAACGCTATCCATGGAAGGAGCATCGCTATTCCGGATAATATTGTTCTGAACTTCTTAAGTCCCACTACTGACATCGTAAGACTTGTTTTTAATATTCCTACATTGCTGTATTCATATCTTGATATAACAGGAAAAACATAAAGCGATATCAGAAATACCTCTAATGCCACACCTGCCACCAGGATCAGAACAAAGCCGGACATTGTCGTTCTGTATATTATACACATGCGAAAATCAATATATAACAAAGCATATACAACAAGCATGATAAGCCAAAGAATTGTTGACTGTTTGAAATTCCTTTTGAAGGCTTTGAAATAATTCCTTGCTATATAACTTTCTTCTCCCCTGACTATCTTAAGCATAACATAATGTAACGCAGAGAAGGCAGCACCAGCAGTCACAATTGGTATACAGCAGATCAATGTTAGAAAATTAAGGATCAAAAGATTTGTTATCATATCCATAATCCTCATTACCGGCCCATCAAATTTAAACATACTGTACCACCTCCTAATTCATTACTATAGAATAGCCTCTATTCTCTCAAGCTCCTCATCTGTGAACTCAAGTTTTTCTATCATTTTAATATTATCAAGTATCTGCTCAGGTCTGCTGCTGCCGATCAGCACCGAAGTAACCTTATCTCTTCTGAGTATCCATGACAGAGCCATTTCTGCCATTGTCTGTCCACGTTCCTCAGCTATTTCCTTCAACTTTTTAACCTTATCGATCAGTTCATCTGTAATTGATGATTCCTTGAGGAAGCCATTTTTCTTAGCTCTGCTATCCTCCGGAACCCCATTAAGATATCTGTCTGTCAAAACGCCCTGTGCGAGAGGCGAGAAGCATATAACACCTGCTCCAACCTCTTTGCAGGTATCCTGAAGACCATCTTCCTCTGTCCATCTATTAAGCATGTTGTATGACACCTGGTTGATAAGAAGAGGTGTATGGTTTTCCTTCAAAATCTTAGCTGCCACCCTGGTCTGCTCAGATTTATAATTAGAAATACCTACATAAAGTGCCTTACCGGATCTGACGATATCCGAAAGAGCCTCCATAGTCTCCTCGATCGGAGTGTCCGGATCAGGTCTATGGTGATAAAAAATATCCACATAATCCAGTCCCATTCTTTTCAATGACTGATCAAGACTTGCCATAAGATATTTTCTTGAACCATGATCTCCGTAAGGTCCTTTCCACATCTCATAACCCGCTTTGGTAGATACTATTATCTCGTCGCGGTATGGTTTAAGTTCATTAGCCAGTATTTTTCCAAAATTCTCTTCGGCTGAACCCGGTTCAGGTCCATAATTATTGGCAAGATCAAAATGTGTTATTCCATTATCAAAAGCTGTTTTAACCATGTCGACCATATTTTCATACTTATCTACCGAACCGAAATTATGCCACAGTCCAAGTGATGCTCTCGGTAAAAACAGTCCACTGTTACCGCATCTTAAATACTTCATCTTGTCATATCTGTTATCATCAGCTATATATACTCTGCTCATTCTGTCTCTCTCCTATTATACATCAATTTAATCCAGGTGAAAAACGATCTTCAGATCGGTACTCACCGGCGAGTTATCCTCATTAGTCTCCATGATGTCAGCCATAAAATTCCACCATATTCTGGTTATCTCATTTTCGGCTTGTTTGTTCCATCTTTCCTCATCTTCTATCTCTATATATCCAAACAGAGTAAGCGTTTCTCTATCAAGAAAGATAGAATAATTATGTCCTCCGCTTTTCCATATGGATTCTTTCATTTCATCCCATAACTGGTTATGTCTCTTTTCATATTCGCTCTCCATCCCGGGATAAAGCTTCATCTTAAATCCTTTGCGTATCACTTTAAATCTCCTCTAACTCAGATAGTTTATATATTACTGTACCATACGGCTTTATGCCCGAAACATGATATTTATTTCCATCGATACATATCACCGTATCCATAGTCGTATCCGAATTATTTGCGACAACAACCGTTTCGTTATTCATAAAATATGCAAACTCAACTTCCGGCTTGTCCGCAAGCAGTTCATTTTCTTTATAGTCAATACCTGCTCCATACTGCAGCAGATTCATCAACATTCTGTTATTTATGGAATTGGTTTCAAAGCCTGCCAAATAGATACCTTTACCGCTTCCATACGGATTAATACTTAATGTAGGATATCCGTTTTCTGCACAAACTACTGTTGTATTCTCATTATTCAGACGTACTTCTGTATGTTTTGGAATAAATGCTCCCTCAGGCAGCAGTCCCTCCGGCTTATCTTCCGTAAACTGCCATTTTCCGTGACATACTCTTGCCGGAATATCCAGATCAACACCGAGAATATCAGATAAGGCAAATACCGAAAAGCCATCATCTGAACATACTGCAGTCGGTTCATTAACGCCTATGAAGGTTCCTCCGTTATAGGTCCATTCCCTGATCTTCTGAATGAGCTGACTGTCTTTCCAATTATCTCCACCACTCCATGCAGTACCTCTTTTTCCTGCATTTATCATGATCTGATACCCTGAAATATCCGATGTTTTTAATTCATCAAAATCCATGTAATCAACATCTACAGGTAAACCTGAAAGTGCCTCGTTTATATGAATAAGATCATGCATATATGTCTCATGGAAATGTCCCGATAATATCCATCTTCTCAGCTTTCCCCATGAATGAACGACACATATTTTTATTGGAAGCTCCTCAGGCTTTCCATTTTCATGCAGCTGTCTGATGCTTCTGAATTCATTCGAAAGCTCTTCAATATAATCGACAAAATCCGGAAAGCCCTTAAGCAGATGGATATATCCGCCCAGACCTATACGATCGATCTTCACTCTTAGCATCGCTCTCCTGACCTGCTTCCAGTATAGCTTGGCGTCGAGTGTCGGATTACCTCCTTCCATAAAGGTCGGCGCACCACCAAGACCCACAGGAAAGAGATATGGATGAAGTCTGATCTCATGAGTTTCAACCGGAACCGATGCGTTGAGTCTCACTTCAAATCCTGAAAATACACATTTGATCAGACCATCAAAATCAAAATCAGCAAAACGTTCATTTGTAGGTTCAACTCCTATCCATGAATCGTCATAGAAAACGTACGCCTTCTTTCCATAGCTATGAACTATGTCCACCAGTTCTCTTCCGAATCCCGCTACAAACTTATTTACAAATGCCATATAATCCTTTTGACGCTTAGTAGGCGGCATATGTGTTACATGCAGCTTCCCGCCATTTATAAAATCTTCGGCAGTAAGGCTGTAGCCATATTCCTTTTCAAAAAGATCCAGCATCCTCGGACTGACTGTAAAATCATATGAACCCCAGTCAGAGTACAGATTTTTATTGCGGTTATTTGCTCCCCATATCCAGACAAAATTGTAGAACATGGATGTAAACCTGACTACAGTTGTGGCAGGATGTGCTTCGCACCAGTCTATAAGCCACTTCTTTATATATTCCCGGGTTTCATCATATATAGGATCTATCTGCATAAGGTGTTCTTTATCCCAGTTATTGGTTGTATGGTTATACATGGATATCTCTTCCCATATTCGCCATACAAAAAAGTTAACTGTATACTCATGAAAAGGAATTGTTTTCTTGATAAGTACAGCTTGATCCTGCTTTATATAATCCCATTCACTCCTATCCAGCTGAGTACCGGTCGTCCGGTCAAAAACCTGATAATATCTTAAAGCCTCTTCTGTATCATTTATGCTGAACTGTTCCTTGAAATAACCTTTCATAAGATCGATGACCAGATATGAACCGTTGACGGCTGTACACGGAGCGCTCATAAGAAGACAGCTCTGAAGCTTATCCATATTTTTTCTGGCCCATTCATTATGATCACGTATTATACATATTGTAGAATATATTCCGTAGCCTGCATTAATAATATCATCCGAAAGCACCGTACCATCACTGTCTCGTATTACATCTGCTCCCCATCTTTCGGCTAATTCAAGTGTAAGTTCTTCATATCCGGCCTCACCGGGAAGTGTAAATCCGCCCCCTGATATATTGTTATTACTCATATACGATACTCTCCCTTCTTGTTATTGTATTATTATTCCTCTATCGTCTATCCTCCATGATGACGGCCCCGTTAAATCAGCAGGAACGATATCTTCATCATGTTCATTATTTAAGCTACTATCTGTTTTTTCAGTTTCATCATTGTGCTTAACAGCATACTCATTTAAAACTTTCTCAGTTTCAGAATTAACGATGCGATCACGTCTTATAGCTGAAAAAAGCTTACTGTACCTGTCTCCTCTATTTTCCAGCCTTTCGATCAACTCACCTGCCACTATCTTCGCAGCCTTAAATGCCCCCAGATCATTTGTATGTGTCAGATCTCCTTCATGATAATAAATAGCAGCTTTATCATATCCGTATTCTTTTATCTTCTTCACAGTTTCCCTGTGTAGATCAATAACAGGGACATCCCTTTCTTGTCCGATTTCTCTTACAGTATCTGCGTGTATTTCCAACAGATCGTTATATATATTTTTGCACCATGTATTCCTTGCCAGCGGTGTCACCAGTATTGGATTAACTCCTCTATCTGTCAGTTCATCAATATATCTGTTGATATTATCATAATACCCATCCTTTGCTCCCAGATGAGGAATCTTCTGATCATTATGAGCGAACTGGATCAATACATAATCCCCCCTGTTCAGCTCATCCAACATGATCTTATAATGTCCCTCCTTCCTAAAGCTTTCAGTAGAAAGTCCGGAATGAGCATGATTAGCCACAGCAAATCCGTTACCAAGAAAAAACGGCAGCATTTGTCCCCAACCCGAATAACACTCTAATGGATTATAAGGAAGCCCTGATGGCTGATCAGTAACTGTTGAATCTCCTGCTATGTGAATCGTTGGTGAAACAATCTTCTCAATACTTATATTTCTCACCGATAAGAATTGCGAAATAACGTTTACAGATAATTTTTCTTTATACGCCTGGGATGCACCTCTTGGAATATACCTTCCCACATGAACCATTCCCTCAAATGAGTACTTACCTTTCATGCTGGTGTATGCCCCTAAAAGCTGTCTTCTCCCTGTAAATATCCATGAATTATCCGGATACTCCAACAGATCATAAATACATTCTCCGACAACCTTGTAGTTTCCATCTTTTACATCATAATAGAATGACGACAATCTGTTATCTTCCTCTTTGTCAATGATTATATTTCCTGACAATTCCGGATACTTATTCATTATTACAGTGCTCCTCCATCCTCATGTTTATCATATTCCAGCAATTCGGCCAGTGCCGCCAAAGCCAGTCCCTGTCCCCAGCCCTGGATCCACCTTCTGGAAATACCTCTGTAACCTTCAATATCCTTCATTACAGCGGTTCCTCCAGATACGTTCATGACTCTGCCATCATCGGAAATATTATCAAGTAAACCTTTAATAAATCTGTTGATATATTTGATATGAAGTGGATTGCCTCTTGCTATCATCGCAGCCGCAATACCGCAGGATGCAGAAACCTCTTCATAGGAATCTTCGTCATCAAGTACGGTTCTCCATAATCCATTTTCGGTCTGAAGATTCTTCACTGCTGCAAGCTGATCATTTATGGAACCAACTATATCCAGGTACTTTGGATACAGATAACACTCAGGAAGTATCTTACCAACCTGACTCATGGTATATGCAGCCCACGCATTCGCTCTTCCCCAGTAAATAGACGACATATGGTTTCCATCGATATTGTTATAACCGTGATACCAAAGTCCCGAATCACTGTCCTGAAGATAAATAATATGCCAATACCACTGATTCAGAGCATCCTCTGTCAGCTCATCATCTTTCAGTACAACTCCTGCTCTAAGCATAAAAAGTGCCGCCATAAAAAGTGTATCGGCCCATGCCTGTTCCGGAAAATCATTTGCTGAGGATACGGTATGCTGCAATACCTTGTCACCAAATCTGATAGCTTCATTTCGTAAATAATCAAGTTTTGATCTTACGATCTCAAGATACTTTTCATCTCCGTAATGCTGATAAAGCGACAATATGCAGTGACCCATTGCGCACGCATTAACCGTCCATCTCTTCGGGATCCCCAGTTCAATATATTCATCAATTCTTTTCTTCAAAAGGTCATAATACTCATCCTTACCTGTAGCTTCAGCTGCTGCACATATTCCGTAATAGGCAACGCCTCCCGGCCATTCCCATGTAAGATCCATCCTCATTGTTCTATCTACAATCTTGCCAATCGCTTCTTCTATCTTTTTCTTATCAAATTCAATCTTCGCCATCTTTTCTCCTTCTCACATT
>JAEEGF010607936.1_pt1 | contig 10920 bp, 4 predicted proteins | sample 9134171 | NCBI WGS metagenome assembly JAEEGF01 (sample SAMN16246542, study PRJNA631951) | gut metagenome | biome: gut microbiome; feature: rumen; material: AP-attached | host: Bos | place: Iran: Karaj | collected 2018-10
AAGACGGACGCCCTTATCGGGGTTGAACTCGTCAATGGCCTTGCACAGCGCCGAGTAGCCTCCGTGCAGGTAGTCCAGGAAGGAGATGGAGGTGTTGTTGAATCTGCTACGGTGCCATTTGACCGTTTTGCAGGTTGCTTTGAGCACCAGGAGGATCATCGAATTGAAAATACGGTTGCGGACAATGCGTCGCCTGTTATCGTCGCCATGCTTTTCCGCCGCTTTCATTTCATTGAATGCGGCGCGCATCTCCTCGGCGGTCATCGGCGGCGTGGCGGATTTCACCTCGCGGGCGACCATTGGCGAATGCATTTCTTCGTAATCTTTCGGGGGCAAAGCCGATTTCCGCGACTTGTCGTTGTTCCTGACTGCCTTCATGGTGGTCGCTCCGTTGTCCGTGTTGTCGTTCATGGTGCTTGTTCCGTTGTTCGCGTTGTCGTTCATGGTTGTCCTCTGGGTTAGGTTATGATACGCAGGTCAAGTGAAAAGTTAAGGGCGAAATCAGTAAAAAAGTGTGTTTTGCGCAGGGCGCAAAACACGAAGAAAAGAGCCTGAAATTTTCACATTTATAGTAGACGAAATTGTGGTCCTTGTTAGAAAAAAACTGGGGCAGGTTGGTTCCAATTACGAGGGTAAAAACGCCATTTTTCGGTGCGGCGACATCCCTGGATTCGTGATATACTAATTCCATGGCAACAATAGACGGCGACTATTTGCACCGCGTGACGGTAGTGAGACCCCTGATCAGGGACCTTCTTGAAAAGGGACTCGTCCTCATACAAAACGCGCATGAACCCGGGAAGAAGCCGCACCATAGTTTCTACATGGCGAAGACAACCGTTTCCCAGGCGCTTTGGGAGGCTTTGATGGGGGACAACCCTTCCGTCTACCGCAAAACGGGAGAGGGGACGAAGTGTTTCCCCGTCGATGACGTATTTCTTGAGGACTGCCGTGTCTTCGTGCGCAAGCTTAACGAGCAGCCGGACGTAGCGCAGGCGCGCTTGGTGTTCCGCATTCCCAGAAAGTCGGAATGGCTTTTCGCGTGCCGCGCCGGCGGAAAACCCTAGCGAACGGGAAGTCTGGCTTGCGCATGGAGAACCTCAAAACTGGAAGATGAAGCGTGGTATAAGGACACTCCCCATCCATACGTTCCCCCCTTTTCAAACCACGTGGGGCGCCCGACTCTTGTAGCTTTGGGCGCCGACATGACCAGTCGCAAGGACATAGCGGCCAAGGCGGCAAAGTTTGAGAGGGCGGAAGAGGAAAAGAGAAGGGGCCCGCGCCCCATGGGTCTCTTGAAGGACAACGGCTGGGGGCTTTACGACATGTACGGCAACCTCTGGGAGTGGACTTGCGAAAGCGGTGATGACAATGGCCTTCTGTTCGGCGGCAGCTGGAACGACGGCCCCGAGGCATGTGGCTACAAGCCATGCGACGGGGTACCCGAAAAAGGCGAAGGAATCACCGGTCTGCGCCTTGTCGCCACCAAGGTCCGCGGACGCAAACCAAGCCAGCCGTAACACCCCGCATTTTATCCCTATATATAGTAGACTCATTTTGGGGTGTTATTAGATAAAAACAAGGGTAGGTTGGTTCTATTTTCGGGTAAACCGACCTAGACCTTGAGGGCGCTTCGCGCGTCCATCCACGAGACGCCGAAGACATCGGATTGTGCCGCGAACCGTCGAAGAGAAGGCGAAGGCGATAAAGTTAATTGTTGGTCATGGTGTTCTTCGAAAGCCTACGCGCCTTCAGCATCCTCTGCAAGAGGAAAGCGCAGAACCACGGAAGAGTCAGGATGTCGCGGTCGAACCCGATGTTGGCGTCCGCGAACTTGATTCCCCATCTGATGTCATGGTAGCGGGGCGAATCAATCAGCTCCCGAAGCGATTTGGAACGGCTGTTTCCCGCCTTGACCTCCACCGGGACCAAGTCTTCGCCGCAACGAACGAAGAACTCCTCTTCAAGCGGGGAATCCCCTCTTCGCCAATAGTAGAGTCCGAGCCCGGCCTTGGAAAGCGCCTCGGCAATGATGTTTTCGAAGACGGCTCCCTTGTAGATGCCTAGATTGCGGTTCGTCCGCAAATCGTCCTGGGCGTCTTCGTCCAGCATTGAGATTAACAGGCCCGTATCGCCGAAGTACAGTTTGAACTTCGTTTCATCGTAGTTGCCCTTGAGCGGCAGCTCTGGCTGGAGAAGACAGTAGCACGGGTTGACCACGCCCGCATCAGCCAGCCACTCCACACAGCCGCGATAGTCCCTAAAACGCGCCCCATGCGCGACCTTGGACATCTGGAACTTCCGATTCTCTCTGGCCAGTTGCACAGGTATGTGGTCGAAGACATTCAGAATCCGAGTCTGGTCCAAACCCGAGGCGTATTTGCGGACATCGTCCCGGTAGTCGTTCACAATCTGCCGTTGGCGGTCGTAGATGCCGGAAAACGACCCATTGGATTCAATATGCGAGCGCACGACATCCGGCATGCCGCCAAGCGTGCAGTAGTCAAGGAAAAGGGTTCGAACAACATCATGCGTGACGCTTTTCAGCGGTCGCATGGCGCACATCGCCTCAAGCATTTCGCCTGTCAGGTCATCCCCATAGCCCTTTGCCCAGAGGAATTCCTCGAAATCGAGCGACACCATGCCGGCATCGGTTTTATAGCCGACGCTGTTTGATTCGATTTCGCCATAGTTGATGCCCAGAAGCGACCCCGAGCAAATCACATCGAATCGGCCATCCTGCGCGAAAAACTTCAAGGTCGTTGCAATATCCGGGAACTTCTGGATTTCGTCAAAGAAGAGGAGCGTGCCATTGGGGGGGAATCGCCAATTCGAATTGATGCGTGAGATGGCGTTCACGACATCCTGCGCCCCATAGCCGTCATCAAGGATTTTCCTGTATTTCGGTTCCTCGACAAAATTGATTTCAACAATGCTTTCATATCGGTTCGCGGCGAAATGCCGAACCGATTCCGTTTTACCGACTTGCCGCGGACCTTTCAGGATGAGTGGAAGTCGCCGTCCCCCATGCCACTCCTCCAGAAACTGGTCGATTTTTCGCTTTAGGTACATCGCAATTCTCCATTTTTCAACAATTTATTGTATCATAGCCTTACTTTGAAAGCAACAGCCTTCACAAAAACATAGCCTTTAATTCGACCATTCTCACAAAAACGTAGCCTTTAATTCGACCGTTTTCACAAAATCACAGCATTAAATTAATCCGTCGCGAACGGCGGTTTATTCATGGGCGGCCGCGACAATGAAAACGACATCTTCGGCGATCTGGAGCTCAGGCAGAAGCTGACCATCGACCTGCGGCCAGACGTGCCGGTTGTCACCGACGTCAAGGTGTCGCAGTACATCAATCCCTGAAAAGAAGGGAAGGGAACCACCACTCGAACTCGCCCTACGATGCTGATCCTCCGCTACCGGAGGATCAGCATCGTGGGCGCGGTGTTGTGCGGCCGGCCGTAGGTGAGGAAGTCGGGGTCGGTCTGCGTGGCGTAGTCGGCGGAGACGTAGGCCGCGGACTGGACGCCGTCCTGGATGCGGAACTCGTCGATGCGGCCGGTGAGGTCCTGCCCGAATCTCAGCCCATACGAGGTGTTCGCCTTCACGGTGTCGATGGCGTAGCTTCCGACAAGCGCCCCGTCCTCGTAGATGGTGGTTGTCGCGCCGTCATAGACGATTGACAGGTAAACCCAGTTGTTGTAAACCGATGTCGGGAGATCGGGAATGGTCCTCGTGCTGCCGGAGCCGACGGCGTTGAACTTGACAGACGACCCCTCGTATCCCGTGAACCATCCGTTGCCATCGGACCAAACGTTCTTGTTACGCATCATCTGGGGCCACTTGGCGTTGGAGCCGACACCTATGTCCAGTGTGGATAGCATCCAGCCAGAGACGGTGAACTTGCTCACCGTTGTCAATGGCTTCTTGTTGCCGGTGCCGGCGAGGTTTGAGGCGCTGGTATTCAAGGAGGTCGTGCTGACGTTGCGCGCGAGACCGACCTTGGCGTTGACGTTCGAGACGGTGCCGCCGCCGTTGTTGGTGGTGTGGTAGCCGTTCAAGGAGGAGTCGCGGGCAATACCGCTTTCCTCGGAGAAGTGCCAGACGCCGATGTAGTCCGCCCACGTCGCGTCGGACGGGAGGTCCAGCGGCTCCTTGCCCGGCTTGTACCCCCAGTAGGCGCGGATGACGGTGTCAGCCGTGAGTTCGGGTACGTTGACCCAGACGGTCGATTCGCCGTCCTCGTTCCAGTAGTCGATCTCGTGCGCGAGGAAGGTGCCGTCGGCGAGCGTGAAGCGCAGTTCGTCCGCCTTGCACCGCTCGTAGTGGAATCCCTGTATGGCGGACTCGGAGAGGCGCACCAGCACGGGGAAGTTGGTGAGCGGCGCCGTGACCTTGCCGGCCGTCGGGACGATGTCCATGGAGTAGATGAAGTCGGAAGTCTTGAAGCCGATATCCCCGATTGTGAACTTGCGGACGATGGAGTAGCCGGCGTAGTCGCCGAGGCCGGAGACCGTGACGATGCAGACGCCGTGGTCGATGACGTACGAGTAGGTGTAGTCCGCGCCAGGGGCGAGCGTCCCGCCTGTCACGACGTTGGTGACTGACAGCGAGGCCTCAATGGCCGCCTCGACCTCGGAGGCGAGCCGCGCCGACGCGATGTCGGGGAGATAGGCGGGGTGGAAGAGGCGCGGCGAATCGACGTAGAGCCCGTCATTCTCCACGCGGAGGACGTAGGTGTCGTTCGTCAGCGACACGGAGGAGCCGGGTTTCGTTGACGATGTCCATGTTATTAGCTTCACGTCCTGCGCCGGCGTCCGCGCGCCGAGCAGGATCGCCACGCCCGCACCGGAGGCGAACCTCGTCGTGGGGTTGCCCCCGGAGTTGATCAGGCTCGTGCTCGACCACGCGGCCGTCTTCGCGGAGAGGTCTATGGCCGAGCCGTCCTGCATCGTCGGGCCGTAGAAAAATTCGGAGTCCGGCGTGAATGTGCCGAAGACCTTGAGCGCCGCGTTGTTTTGTCCGGCCCGGTAGGTCAATGTCGGCCTGTAGTTGTGGACGGACATGTCACCGCCCACTCCGAGCGCCGCCTTGCAGGCATCGAGGTCAATGGTCGGGAATTGGGCCGCCGCGTTTGAGAACGTGCGGAGATAGCCGCCTCGCACGACGTTGAGCCGCCCAGGTCCGGCGATGGCGCCCTTCGACGCGATGTAAAGTGACTTGTCGGAGGCGATGCCGACCGTGATGGTGTGGCCGTCGAGCTCGCCTATGGTCCAGCCGTAGTCCTGCATCGTGGCGAAGGTGGAGTTGGCTGTGAAGGTGATGTCCGGATTGAACACCCCGTAGGTCTTCGTGGTCCACGCGACGGTGTTGGAAACCATGCCGCCGGCAATCGTCAGGTCATGGTAGGCCCAGCCTGCCGTTCCGGCGGGGTCGAGGACGCCGTTCGGGCCAATGTACATCCGGCACTTGTCCGCCGAAGTATTGCGGCCGAAGTAGCAGGCAGTGTTCATGGCCGCCACGGCGCCCGCGCGGAGGACGCCGCCGAGGATGTCGTTGCCGCCGGTGTAGGTCTGGCCCGTCTTGGAGCAGATGAGAAGCCCCGCGCCTTCCTTGACGAGTTTGAGCCTGCCCGTGAGCGAGACGCCGGATATCGTCGCCGAGTATCCGGTGGCGTATGACGCGGGGACGACATAGTGCAGTTCGCCGCCGCCGATGCTGTCCGTGATTTCGCCCGCGCCGTCGAGGCCGGAGATTGTGAGATTGTGGCCCTTCAGGTCGATCACCGCGCCGGAGGCGACTTCGATGGACTCGTAGGCCGTCCAGTCCTCGTCGGCGGAGAGCGAATAGTTCGCCGTGACCTGCTTCACCACGTGGATGATGAAGGTGGTGTCGCGCACTGTCCCGGCGTAGCCGCCAATGCCCGTCACGATTGCCGTCGCGACGCCGTATGCCGTGTTGTTGGAGTAGGAGACCGTGTAGTCCGCGCCGACGGCGAGCTCGACCATGTCTTCGAGGTTGGAGACGGTCACGGACGGGCGGACGCCCGCCGTGAGCGTGGCGAGGCCATAGACGGTCTGGTCCGGTATCGGGCAGAGCGTGAGCGACGCGACGACATACTGGCCGCCGTTTTCGACCCAGGTGATGCGGGGAGCCGCGCTGAGCTGCGCCGCCGCGCCGACCAGGCGCACCTCGCCGCCCGAAACCGTGATCATGCCGGAGAGATCCGGCGAGGCGCCCTTGAGGACAAGCGTCCCCGCGCCGGTCTTGTTGAAGCCGGCGGAGCCGACGAGGTCGTTGGGGATCGTCACGGTCTTGCCCGCCGCGACGTTGATCGTGGGTGTGCCGGAGTCGCCGAGGATCCAGATGCGGTTCGTCGGCGAGGTCCAGTCTTGGCTGATCTTGAGCGTCGCTCCGTTGGTGACGACGACGTAGGCGACGTCCTGCGGCGCGGGGTCGCCGGGGATGGACGTCGCGTTCACAAGTTCAAGCGAGACGGCGGCGAGGTTGTTGCCCCCCCAGGTTCCGATGTCGCCCGTGAAGCCGGAAATGTCGCCGGTGATCTTGTTCTCGAGCACTCCGGCGTACGCGATGGTGTCGGCGGACGACGGCAGGACGATCGCGCCGCGCCCAGTGATGCTCGCCGACAGGATGCTCTGCTTGACGGCCTCGGGGTTCTGGCGGGCATCAAGCCTGAGCGTCGCCCCCTCCTCAAGCATGAAGTTGCCGGCGAACGTATTGTTCTGAATGTTGCCGCCGTCGTTGATCGGTATGACGTTCACCGCCCCGCTGGAACGGACGACGACATTGCTGAGCGTGAGCGTCTGCCCCGTCATCTTGACGCCAAGCGTCCAGACGCAGCTAGGTTCGACGACGATGGCGGAAGTCGCCGGCGTGGCGTAGCCACTGGCATACGGCGTCCGCATCCCGCGGGTCTCCCAGACGTAGTAGATGGCGTTGTCCGCCGTGATGCCGTTCACCGCCTTCGCGCCGCCCTTTGCCGTTGACCAGCCCGTTCCTGATGCAGTACCGGATATTGAAGACTCCCCAGCGGGATCGTAGCCGCCGGAGACGGCGTAGTATTGGGTGACGCCGGAGATGGTGAACGGCACGGAAACGGCGTAGCCGTCATAGTTGCCAATGCCAGTCACAATGGCGTAGGCAGGGCCGACCGTGTCGTTGCCGGTGTAGGCGACGGTGTAGTCCGTGCCCTCGGCGAGGACGGCGGACGTCGTGCCGTCCGTGACCGTCACGGACGGCGTGACGCCGGCGACGAGTTCCAGCGGGCTGGAGACCGTCTGCGCCGCGATGGGCTCCACGATGAAGGGCGGAGCCTCCGCGCCCGAGACGGGGCCGTAGCTGAGGAACGTGTCGGCGTTCTGCTGCGCGAAGTCGGCGGCGATCCAGTCCGCGGAAGCCGCGCCGCTCCGGATGCGCATCTCGTCCATACGCCCGCGCATGACACCAGCATGCGTCCCGCCACTGCCGTCTTCCCGTGCGCCGAACTGGAGCGGCGCGATGTCCGGCCCGAGGATGGAGTGGGAGATGTCGCGCGGATTCTGCGTGTTCGATCCATTCAGGTCCGCGCCCGTGGCGAGGGCACCGTTGATGTATTTAGAGACGGTCGTGCCGTTCACGACGCACGTCAGGTAGAGCCATGTGCCGGTGTCTGCGCCCTGGACGGTGTTCCAGTTGTGCACCCCTGCGGAAGTGCTGCCATTGCCGGACGGCTCCGCAATGCCGAAGAGCGGCTTGGCCGTGTGCGAACCGGAAGTATAGGCATTGTCGGCGAAGTAGCGGCAGGAGAAGCCGCCGGCGCCGGAGTTCCAGGTGGAGTACTTCCGCGCGAGTTCGAGGCGCGCGTTCTGCGCGTTCGCGGACGAGCTTGTGTTGATGGAGTCGATGGCGACCCAGGAGGAGAAGGTGACGACCGACCTGTCGGCGAGCGGCTTCGCCGCCGTGGGGTCGGTCAGGCTTGTGACGTCTGCGGTGAAGAGGTCGGAAACCAGGGCGCAGCCGCCGACCTTCGGCGACGAGCCGGCGGTGACGGTGGCGGCGTTCCGGGCGTCGTAGCCGTTCGCGGAGGAGTCGCGCGCCGTCGTCGCGCCTTCGCCGAGGTGATAGACGGCGACGAAGTCCGGCCAGGTGTCGGAAGCCGTCACGGACGGCGCGGCGGAGGCGTCCTTCACGCCCCAGTAGGCGACAATCTGCGTCGCGGACGAGAGCGCCGGGACATTGACCCAGACGAGCGATTCGCCGGTGGTGCTCCAGGTGTCGATCTCGTGCGAAAGGAGCGTACCGTCGGAGAGCGCAAACCTGAGGTCCGCGCCGTTCGTCCCGCAGTCCGCCGGATTGAAGCCTATCTGGCGCGCAGCCGAGAGGCGCACGAGGAGCGGGAAGTTGGAAAGCGTCGTGGAGACGCTGCCCGCCACCGGCGTGATCGTCATCGAGCACTCGTAGTTCGTCGGGTCGATGGTCGCGGCCGGCGCGGGCGCAGGGGCACCGCCGTAGACGACGCCCGTCGCGGCGCCGTAGGCGAAGGAGCCGGTGCCGATTTTCGGGAGGAAGAGGTCGCGGACGGGGTCGTAGATGCCCGGTTCTGTGCCGTTCCTGAGGCACGGGACGAACTTGCAGAGAAGCGTCCCGTCCGAGGCGACGACCGTGCCGCCGAAGAACTTCATCTTCGCCTTGTTCCAGAGCACGGCGCCGGAAGAAGACTGGTCGTTCGCCGCGAAAAGGTAGGCGGTGCCGTCGCAGGTGAAGCTGCCGCTGAAGAGATCGGCGTCCGTAGCGCCACTGCCGGCTGACTTATCGCAGACGTAGCGAACCCCCGCGGCCGTCGCGGCCGCGTAGCGCTTCGATGTGTCAACGGCGAAGGGATGGAGGCGGTAGGTAGAGTAGGAACCGTTGTTGAAGTCGATGCCAAGGCCTGCGCTGTCGATGAAGAAGGAGATGTTCTTTGAGGCGGCGCCATTGCGGCAGCCGAAGAGCGACTGGTGTCCGTTCGGGTCCGCGACATTGCTCGCCGTCGGCAGGACGGTCGGCTGGAAGTCGAGCGTGGCGGCGTGGGTGTTGTTGAGGGTGAATTGCGTGTCGATGTACTGGTTGCCGTCCGACTCGATGTATTCGACTGCGGTGTAGGTGGAGGCGCTCCCGCCGCTGGCGATGAAGTGGCCTGTGCCTCCGTTGGTGAAGAAGCCGCCGCTCACGGTGTCGTAGAGGCCGACGGCGTCGTCGCTACCGCGCCGCGCGGGGACGAAGTCGCGCACGGGCGTGTCGCCGCTGTAGATCTGGCAGGAGTAGATCTCCATGCTGCCGTAGGCGCCGATTGCAGGGTTCCACCCCTGGCGCGAGGCGAAGAGATACATCGTGTTGCCGCTGGCGGCGTCCGTGAAGGCCGCTCCGGAATTGGCGACAGTGGTGCCGTCAAACTTGATGGCCGACGCAGAGATGTCGAAGGTGTGGCGGGTGGTGTCGACCGGGACGCCGGTGTTGGCCTGAACGGAGTTCCCGCTAACGGAGGAGGAGAAGTTCGCATGGTCGTTGTCGGTGCCGAACCAGAAGGCCTCCTTGCTGCTGGCCGACGCCCAGCCGCAGCGAACGCGGTCGGACGGCATGGCCGTGAGGCGGAAGTCGCAGATGACGCGCGTCGTGGTCTTCGGCACGACGCCGGTGTCGAGGTACTGCGCGCCGGACGACCTGAGGTATTCCAGCTCCGTGTAGCCGGACGGCAACGCGGCGTGGGCGTTCGCCGCGCACAGCGCGGCAAACGCCGCGGCCGCAGCCGCGAGTGGAAAGTGAAAAGTGAAAAGTGAAAAGCGCTGTTTGAGAATGGACTTCATAGTTGTGCTCTCCCGATTTGACAAGGTATTGCGTCCGGCAAATCTATAATATAGTATGAAAAAAGAAGTGGCGCGTCAATGGCAAACCATATGCTTTCTGATAAGAGTTTTGTCACTTATTTGATAATAATCGCAAGTTTTCCCTTTACATGAGATGGGCATTTTGCGACAATAGAAACGGAAACTCAAGCCGCATGAACGAATCCACTCAGCGAAACATACTGGTCACATTCGACATCTCGTCCATTGCCGGGCGCGATCAGCTTTCCGGCGTGCTCAAGTACCTCCACACCCGTCCCGACTGGATTCCGCGCCTCGTTTCACGTCCCGCCGATTTCACGCCGGAGATCGTACACAACGCCAAGCGGGAGATGATCGACGGCATCATCATCAACCACGCCGGTTCGCCGGAGACCGAGGACGAGCTGGTCCAGTCCGAAATACCGCTCGCGGTCATCGGCATCCGCAATCCCAAACTGCTGGCCCGGACACGGTCCATCGCCTTCATCCGGAACGACAACATCGAGACGGGACGCATGGCCGCGCGCTATTTCCGTTCTCTCGGGAATTTCCGCTCTTTCGGCTACATTCCCGCCTCGCAGACCAGTGAGGAATGGTCGCTCAGCCGCGCGGAGGGATTCCGCGCGGAACTCGCCGCCGCGGAAGCGAAGGTCTCCGTCTTCACCTGCGCGGCGAACGTGGGGACGGAAGTGTCCAGGCGGCAGCTCGCCGTATGGCTGAAGGCGCTTCCCAAACCGGCGGCCGTTCTCGCCGCGTGGGACTATCCGGCAATCCAGGCATTGGAAATCTGTCGCGCCGAAGGAATAAGGGTGCCGCATGAACTCGCCGTGCTGGGTGTCGACAACGATCCGCTCGTCTGCGAGGCGGCCACGCCACCCCTCTCGAGCATTCCGTTCGACTATGAACGCCAGGGATATGAATCGGCTGCCGCCCTTGATAATCTTCTCTCCCATCCGGCGAAGTGTGCGCGTCCCGTGGTCATCGCCTGCCATCCGCTTCCCGCTGTCGCGCGCGAGTCGGCCGCGACAATCGCCACGGTCTCCGC
>JAEEGF010702842.1_pt1 | contig 10920 bp, 13 predicted proteins | sample 9134171 | NCBI WGS metagenome assembly JAEEGF01 (sample SAMN16246542, study PRJNA631951) | gut metagenome | biome: gut microbiome; feature: rumen; material: AP-attached | host: Bos | place: Iran: Karaj | collected 2018-10
CGTCACCAGGGCCACGGGGCGCAGGTGAAGTGCGACGAGCTTCTGGACATAGTGCATATCTTCCGTCTGCGACATCTTCAGGTCGGCGAAGATGCCCTTGATCATCTTGGAGCCTACATATTCGTGGCCGTGGAAGGTCCAGCCGAGTCCCGGCTCAAAGCGCTTGGTGCGGGCCTTGCCCACGTCGTGGAGCAGGGCGGCCCAGCGAAGCCAGAGTTTGTCGGAGGCGGCAGCCACGTTGTCGAGCACCTGCAGCGAATGGCGGAAATTGTCTTTGTGCCCGCGTCCCTCCACCGTCTCGACCCCCTTGAGGGCATTGAGCTCGGGCAGCACGGCGGGCAGCAGGCCGCATTCGTCCATCAACAGCCAACCCACCGACGGGCGGGCGGTTTTCATGATTTTGTTCAGTTCGTCGGCAATCCGTTCGCGGGAGAGAATCGAGAGCCGGCCGGCGTTGCGGCGAATGGAATCTTTGGATTCCGGGACGATCTTGAAACCCAGCTGGGTAGCGAACCGGATGGCGCGCAGCATGCGCAGGGGATCGTCGCTGTAGGTCGTATCGGGATCGAGCGGGGTGCGGATGATGCCGTCGTTGAGGTCGCGGATGCCGCCGAAGGGATCCACCAGCGCGCCGTAATCCTCGCGGCAGAGGCTGAAAGCCAGTGCGTTGATGGTGAAGTCACGCCGCTCCTGATCTTCCTGAAGGGTGCCGTCTTCCACGATGGGCTTGCGGGAATCGGCCCGGTAGGATTCGCGGCGGGCGCCGACGAATTCGACCTCCATGCCCTGGTAGCGCAGCATCGCGGTTCCGAAACGGCGGAAGACGGAAACTTTGGTCCGGACCCGGGAGGCCACCGCCTCCGCGAGGGCGATTCCGCTGCCTTCCACCACCACATCGATATCGTTGCAGGGACGCTGGAGGAACCAGTCGCGCACGTAGCCGCCGATCACGAAGGCGCGGACGCCCTGTGCCTCAGCTTCGGTAGCGATAATCTGGAAAACCTTATGGTTCAGTGCGTCGGTCATTCTTCAGCGAGCATCTCGGCATACGTGGGGAGTGTAGTGGCCGTTTCATAGCCGCCCCGCGCCGAATTCCACCGGCAAAGATAGGCAGTTTTTCCGTTGCTGATGAGAATAAACTTCACTTGGAGAACACGATTGTAGCGAATGGCCTGTTCGATGACCGCCTCGTCCAGCCGTACGTCGGGGGCCTTGCACTCGACCAGCAGCAGGGGATGCAGCGCCCGGTCGAAGACCAGGATGTCCGCCCGGTAGCGACGGCCGTTGTATTCAAACCCGAACTCACTGCGCATCAAGGTCTGGGGAACCTTCTTTTCGCCTGTCAACCAGGCAATCAGATGCTGCCGGACCTCCTCTTCGGGGGTGCGGGCCACCATTTTGCGCCGGATCGGATCGAAAATCTCCATGGAGATGCGGTTTCTTCTTGCGAAGGTAGTCAATTTTATTCATACCTTTGCACAGATGGCCAAGCAGAGCATCGATACCACCGCCAAGTTCCGGGCTCTCCGCGAAGAGATTCTCGCGGGCGAGCTCAAGCCGTTTTATCTGCTCTTTGGCAAGGAACACTATTACATTGATGAGCTCTGCCGCCTGATCATGGAGAAGGCTCTCCCGCCGGAGGAACGCGACTTCGGTCAGATCGTCTATTTCGGGTCCGATGTCAAGGCGGCGCAGGTGGTGGCCACCGCCCGCCAGTTCCCGATGATGGTCTCGCGCCAGCTTGTGGTGGTCAAGGAGGCCCAGCTGATGGATGGCCTCGAGGATATCGGCATCTACCTGGATGCCATGATGCCCACCACCATCCTGGTCATCTGCTTCAAGACCAACAACGATCCCACCCGCAAGGGCAAGTCGGTGGACAAGCGCACGTCCTTCTACAAGAAGGCTTGCAGCGCGGGCGTGGTCTTCGAGTCGGAGCAGCTGCCTGATTACAAGATGGCCCGCTGGATCGAGGAGTACTTCCCGACGCGCGGTCTGAAGATATCCCCCGACGCCGCGGCGCTGCTGGCCGAGTATGCCGGCGTGGATATTGCCAAGATCGTGATGGAGACGGACAAGCTGCTGAAAGTCCTGCCGCCCGACACCCCGCTCGTCACCTCGGCCGATATTGCCGCCAACGTGGGCATGAGCCGGGACTACTCGGCTTTCGAGCTGACCAAGGCCCTCTCGCTGAAGGATATTCCCAAGTGCTACCGGATTGTCCATTTCTTTGCCGAGAGTGAAAAGCGCTACCCGCTGGTCATGATCATGGCCGCGCTTTCGAGTCACTTCCTCCGCATTCTGCGCTACCACGCCCTGCAGCAGGCCGGGGTGCCGCGCAGCGAGATCCTCTCGCAGCTGGGCATCAATCCCTACTTCGGCGCCGAATATGACCAGGCGGTGCGTAACTATCCTCTGCGCAAGACGATGAAGGTCATCTCGCTCCTGCGGGAATACGACCGGCGCAGCAAGAGCAACGCCCGGGGCAGCGCCTCGGACGGCGACCTGTTGGGCGAACTGATCAGCAAGATTCTGGCTTGACGTGCTCCGCGTCCCGCCCGGCGAGCAGCATGAAGGCGGCATAGGTCAGGAACCCGAATCCGGGCAGCAGGTAAATCTGCAATTTGGCGCTGAAGGCCGACATCATGACAAAAAAGACGGCGAAAACAATCAGGAAGAACCGCGTGAGCGGATTGATGGCGTTGCGCCGCTGCCGGTCGCAGAGAGTGCGGATGACGACCCAGGCGGAGACGAAAACGCTTGGCGCGGCGGCGTACCAGAGGGTATAGAGGTAATAATAGAAAGGCTGTTTGTGGTGGAAGGCGTTCACCGCACGACCGAAGGTCTGCCGGCCCAGCAGTTCCTGCAGGTAGGCCGTGCCGCCCTCCCGCCAGGCGAAGAACCACCATGCGCAGCAGAGCAGGGCGAGCAGCAGCCAGGTGCGCCACCCCCAGACCTGCCCGAATGCGCGCCAGGAGCGGGTGAGGGCCGCATAGACCAGCAGGCAGACGAAGGGCATCAGGAAGCCCACGGGCCCCTTGGTGAAGACGGCGGCAAAGACATACAAGCCGAACAGCCATCGGTCGGCCGGGCGACCGTCTCCCGCGAGAATCTTCCAGAAGGTGTAAAAAGCCAGCGTGATGAAGAGCGTCATGAGCATGTCCATCCGCACCACCACGGCAGCTCCCAGAAAATAGGCGGTGGCCCACATGGCCCACTCGGCGCGGGGAATCCAGCGGCCGGAGAGGCCACCGTAGCGCTGACACCAGCGGCCGAAGAGCAGCAGGATGCCCAGGGCCGGGAGCAGCGAGAAGAGTTCCAGCACTGCGGCGCAGTGCCCTCCCAGCAGCACGCGGCACCCCATCACGATCCAGAGATAGAGCGGGGGTTTGTCGGCATAGATGGTCCCGTCCAGATAGTGGCACCAGAGGTGGCCGTCGCGCAGCGCCTCATCGGCGATGGCCAGATACTTGAGTTCGTTGTCGGGGGTGAGCGGCCGGAAGATCAGCAGGGGCAGCAGGCACAGCAGGTAGAGGCCGGCGCGGGCCCAGGGGGAGCGCATCAGCCTTGTGCGTGGCTTTTGTTCCATAGCATGAGGTTCCGGGTGTAGGAAATCAGGCCGAGTCCCTGTCCGAGAATCAGTACCGGATCGCGGCGGATGATGCCGTAGGTCACGACAATCAGCGAGCCGGTGAGGGAGATAATCCAGAAGCCCTTGGGCAGGATGGATTCGCCCCGGCGGGAAGAGTAGATGAACTGGTAGAGGAAACGGAAGGAGAAGATCAGCGTGCCAGTGGTGCCGAAGATCAGCAGCCACAGGGGCAGCCCCTCATTCTTGAAGAGCGAATCGGCCACTGCACTGCCCTGGGTGGCCAGTACGGCGCTGAGGGCGACGATGGGCAGCAGAATGAAAGCCGCGACCGCCAGGCGGCTGCCGACGCGGCCGAGTTTCTGCCAGACCCCCTTGGCCCAGAGATTCCAGATATACACGTAGTACCCGATCACCTGGCCGAGCATGATGGCAAAGTCCTGGCGCAGCCAGCCGTAGGTGACATAGAGCACCGAGGCTATCAGGCTCAAAATCCAGAAGAGACTGGGGGAGACCACTTTGCGCTTCTTTTCGGAAAGCAGCCACTGTACCAGCACGCGGGCGGAGAAAAGCCCCTGTGCCGTGAATCCGAGTGCATATACCCACCAGCTGCTGGTCATGGTTTATTCGAGGTTGTCGCCTTTGCGGCGGATGTCCAGGTAACGTTTTTTCATCCAGCGCCAGCCGAAGCAGTCCACAAAAGGGCCCACCAGCCGGTTGGCGAGATTGTATTTGGCCTTGCCCGCGGTGCGGGGATAGTGGCGCACGGGAATCTCCTTGCAGCGGCCGCCCACCATCTGGATGCAGGCCGGGATGAAGCGGTGCATCCCCTTGAAGAAGGGGATCTTCTGCGCGCAGTCGGTGTGCATCACCTTGAGCGGGCAGCCGGTGTCGGTGATGCCGTCGTGGGTCATCATCCGCCGCCAGCCGTTGGCGATTTTGGAGGAGGCGCGCTTCACGAATCCGTCATGGCGCTGCGCGCGAATGCCGAGTACCAGTTCGTAGTTGTCGCTCTCGGCCAGCAGCAGGTCGAAGTCGTCGGGATCGGTCTGCAGGTCGGCGTCGATATAGCCCACCAGGGGTGAGGCGCAGGCGTCGATCCCCGCCTTGAGCGCGCCGCTCAGCCCGATGTGTTCGAGATCCATCCAGTAAAAATCCTTTTGGCGGGCGCAGGCTTCACGGATGAGCGCATCGCCTCCGTCGGTGGAGCCGTCGTTGACGAATAACACGCAGGCCTTCAGCGGACAGCGGGCCAGATAGGCCCCGAGGCGCGACTCCAGTGCGGCCGCGTTCTCCTTCTCGTTGAAGAAGGGGACAAGGATGGTGAATTCGTACCGGGCAGTCTTGTTGGCGGCTTTCATGAGCGTAAAAACAGATAGCAAAGATAATAAAAAGCGGATAATTTGCAGAACACGAAACTTTTCGTACCTTTGCGCTCCGCTAAAAAGGCCCGTCCTTTTGGTGTAATGGGAGCCGGACCCATTCCGGCTTGAGTAACACATTTTATTAACATTATGAAACATCTGACTCTCAATGGCAGTCTCCGTACTGTCGGAAAGAAGGCCGACGTCAAAGCCGTCCGCCGCAACGAGCAGGTTCCCTGCGTCCTCTATGGCGCTGGCGTCGAGAACGTTTCGTTCTCCATCAATGCCAAGGACCTCAAGGCGCTCACCCACACTCCGTATTCCCACATCGTTGACCTGAATGTCGACGGCAAGGCGTATCTAGCCAAGCTGCAGGCAATTCAGTATCACCCTGTGACCGACGAAGCCCGCCACGTGGACTTCCTCGTGCTGGATGAGAACAAGCCGGTCACCATCGAGGTGCCCGTCAAGATTTTCGGTAACTCTGTCGGTGTCCGTCAGGGTGGCAAGCTGTATCAGGCTGTCCGCAAGCTCCGCGTTTGCGGTCTGATCCAGAACCTCCCCGATGAACTGCCCGTCGACATTACCCCGCTGGGCGTTGGCAAGCAGATTTCCGCTGGTGACCTCTCGTATGACAACATCCAGATTGTCAGCCCGAAGGCTACGCTGGTCTGCGCCATCAAGGCTACCCGCGCCGCTGCTACCGCAGCTACCGAGGAGACCCCTGCAGAATAATTGAGCAGACCTGCTTATTCCGGGTATGAACTATCTCGTTGCTGGATTGGGAAACATCGGTGAAGAGTATGCAAATACCCGGCATAATGTCGGATTCATGGTATTGGATGCCTGGGCTCAGGCATCCAATACTCTTTTTACGACGGGCCGTTACGGTTCCACGGCTACCGTCTCTTTCAAGGGACAGAAGTTCACGCTCCTCAAGCCTTCCACGTATATGAACCTGAGCGGCAAGGCGGTCAATTACTGGCTGCAGGAGACCGGCATTCCGCGCGAGCGGCTGCTGGTGGTGCTGGACGACCTGGCCCTGCCTTTCGGAACCCTCCGCCTGCGCCCCCGCGGCAGCGACGGCGGACACAACGGCCTCAAGAATATCGATTATTGCCTGGCCAGCGATGATTACGCCCGCCTGCGGGTGGGAATCGGCCATGGTTTCGCCGAGGGCGGCCAGATCGATTATGTGCTGGGCGAGTGGCTGCTGGAAGAAAAAAGAGTCCTGCCTGAGATTTTGAATCAGGCGGTCGAGGCCATCAAGTGCTTTGCGCTGGAGGGAGTCAGCCGGGCGATGACCCGCTACAACCACTCCGTCATCGAGTCCATCAACTCGTCCATCTGACGGCGGTCTTTTTTGGTAGGCCGTCCGGCTCCCCGGTCCCGTTTTACAAAGAAGGTCTCCACCGGCGCGTGGAGTTTGGCCAGTTCGCTCTCCGGCGTGAGATTCTCGGCGAAACGCCCCACATCCTTGGCTCCCAGACGCTTCTCAAGCGGCGCCAGTACCTTGAAGGTGTAGTGGACCGCCCCTTTGCGGACGGAAATCACATCGCCCGCCTTGACTTCTTTCGAGGGTTTGATATCGGCCCCGTTCACCTGAATTTTACTTCCCTTGCAGGCATCGGTGGCCTCCGTGCGGGTCTTGAACACCCGAATGGCCCAGAGAAACTTGTCGATTCGGACGGCATCCATTATGCATCCTCCTTGTCATCGGGCAGCGTAGCGGCTGCATCCGGATTGATATACTCGTCTTCTTCCTCGGGAATGGGCGGAATGGTGGCCTGCAGGAGGGTAACCCCCGAAGCGCCCGGGGTGATGGTGGCCTCGCCGACTCCCCAGGGAACGAGGGCGAACCCGCCCCGTGCGAGGGCGCAGTTCTCCGGAGAGCCGTCGCTGGTCAGGATGGCGGAACCCTCCAGACAGATATAGAAGATGCAGCTGTTATAGCGGTCCATATCAAGCGTAGCGGGCTTTGTGAGCGCAATCCGGCGGATGGTGAAGTGCGGATTCTCAGCCAGCAGGTCCGCCTTGCGGGCATCGGCGATATGGAGCCGGGCTTCATCGTAACGGCGGTAATCGATACAGTCGATGGCCTCGTCCAGGTGCATCTTGCGGGCCGTGGCGGGATTGTTTTCGCGGCCCCAGTCGTAGAGCCGGAAGGTCATGTCGGAGGATTCCTGCACCTCGGCGATGGTCAGTCCGCCGCCGCAGGCGTGCACCGTTCCGGCGGGAATGTGGAAGAATTCGCCCGCCTTGGGCGTATAGACGTTCAGCAACTCCTCCACCGTGCCGTCCTTGCACTTCTGGTAGAACTCCGCGGCGCTCGTATCGCGTTTGAAGCCCATGTAAACGCGGGCGGTGGGTTTTGCATCCATGACGTACCAGCATTCGTCCTTGCCGTACTGGTCGTAGCGTTCGGCGGCGACGGCATCGTCCGGATGCACCTGCACGGAAAGGGTCTGGTTGACGTTCAACACCTTGATCAGCAGCGGAAACTGGAGGTTGAAGGCATCGAATACATTGTCACCCACCAGGTTCCCCAGGTAGGTTTCCAAAAGGTCGCTCAGTGTGTTGTCGGCCAGGAATCCGTTTTCCACGACGGAATCGGCGCCCTCGTCCAGCGAGGCGATCCCCCAGGTTTCACTGCCCCAGACCTTCTCTTGAAGAATAGGGGTAAAGGCGAGCGGATAGAGTTTGCGTTTCATCGTGCGTCAGGTTTCGGGAGATACCGGTTGAAAAGGTAAATCACCCCGGCAAGCAGGGCCACCGCGGCGACATAGAGGGCGATATAGTTCTCCGTGGAGATCAAATCCATCAGGGCGGTGTCGAATCCCATGTCGGGCACCAGCCGCGAGAGCAGCGTGGAGATGCTGTTGTTGAGGCAGTGCAGGAAGATGGTCAGCCAGAGGCACCCCGTGCGGTAATAGACCCAGCCGAAGAGCAGGCCGATCAGAAAAGCAGGAATCGCCTGCCAGGGGTTGAGGTGAATGAGCGCGAAGAGAAAGGCGGACCAGAAAATGGCTTTCCGCGGGCCGCTGAAGTGGGCGATGCCGCGCATCATCATGCCGCGACAGAGCAATTCCTCGCACAGTGGAGCCAGGATGCAGGTGGCCAGGATGGAATCGTAGAGGTTGGTATAGAGAAAAACCCTTTCAAAGACAGCCTTGATCCATTCGGGCATCGGTATCAGGTTGGTCAGCGGATCCATTACCACGGTCATCGCGAGCATCGCCAGGGCCGCGAGCGAAAACACGCCGATTCCCTTCAGGGAGCCGAATACGGGCCGGTTGACCGGGACGGCCGGGAACCCCTCCTTCCGCCGGATGCCGCCGACATAGAAGATAAAGATGAAAGGCAAAATCATCGACATCAGGTAGGATAGGGAGGTGGCGGTCCAGACGGGGCTCGGAACGATCCGCTGTAAAATGGCCAGCAGAACGCCGAAGACCAGACTGCCTCCAAGCAGCAGCGCAACCAGAATCCAGCTGCCGCCCAGGGTAGGATAGTAATAATCGAGTCGTTTCATAGTTCAAAAGTACGAATAAAAAGATTATTTTTGCGAAAAGAAATCAGTCAGATGGGACTCAAGGCTAAAATCGGGACCTGGTGGCACACGCTCCGCGAAAAGGTGGCCGCCGCCAAGCAGAATCACCGCTGGGTGCGGATTCTGCTCAACAAGTATGTCCTGGTGACGCTCCTCTTTCTGATCTGGATTTTGTTTGTGGACAAAAACAATGTGGGAGTTTGGCTCCGCACGCAGCACACGCTGAGACGCCAGCGGGTGCATATCGAACGGCTTGAGAATGAGATTAAAAGCACCGAGACCCGAATCGAGCAGCTCTCCTCGCAGCGCGATTCCCTCGAGCAGTTCGCCCGCGAGCAATACCTCTTCCACGAAAAAGACGAAGACGTCTATCTTCTGCGATAGTTTATGAAAAAAAGAACGCTGGCAGCCGCTCTGCTGCCCCTCGCATTGCTGTTCCTGCTCCTCCTGGAAGGATGCAATCCCGAAGCCCGTCTGCGGGCACAGCAGGAGCGGTATCGCGATTCCCTGGCACAACTCCGGGATCCCCAGTATACAGCAAAAGTTTATTACCGGGACTATTTTTTCAACCCTTACTATTATTGGCTGGAGAACCGCTGGGCGTATGCCAAGAGCGTACAGCCGACCGCCTATTCCGACATTTATGCCTATTTCGACGACCTTCTCTGGGAGAAGGACCGCTGGAGCTGGATGTGTGACGGCGCCTCCTTCGCTTCGAGCGAGAGCGGCATCCTGCGGGGCAGTTACGGCGTTTCGCTGGGCCAGCCCATGGAGTATTACGGCGACTATTCCATCCGGGTCGCTTATGTCTATCCCGGATCTCCCTTTGCCCGCGAAGGGGTCACCCGCGGCTGGGCGCTGACCCATATCGCAGGGCAGCCGGTAATGGACCTGCTCCGGACCAAGGAATTTGACGCCGCCTACAACAAATCTCCGCAGACCTTCACGCTGGAGGATCTTGCGGGGAACAGCCACACCTTTACTACTTCCCTGGAAGAGCTCTCCGTGAGTCCCGTGATGAAAACGGCGGTCTTTACAGCGGCGGATTTTCCCGGGCTTTCCGAGCCGGTCGGGTATTTCAACTACCTCTCCTTCAAGGCGAACTTCCTGACCGATATCGACAATGCCATGGCCACCCTCAAGGCGGCGAACGTGCGGTATCTGATTCTGGACCTGCGCTACAACGGTGGTGGCGACAGCCGAGCCAGCCAGCGGCTGGTGGACTGGATTGCGCCCGCATCGGCCGTCGGAGAGGTCTATGTGCGCCGTGCCCACAACAAGCGGCTCTCCCGCTACGATGTGGACAACAAGGTGGAGGGGAACCCCAACGCGCTGAATCTGAAGCGTCTCTATGTCATTACGGGAGAAGGTACTGCCTCCGCCAGCGAAATGATTACCAACGGTCTGCGGCCGCTGATGGATGTCAAGATGGTGGGCGATACCACCTACGGCAAACCCAACGGAATGTATGTGTTGCTCTACCCGGACACCAAGGAAGATCAGGCCCGGTATGACAAGGGGGATTATTCCAAACTGGAGTGGGTCTTCCTGCCGATTGCCTTCTACAATAAGAACCGGGACGGGGAATCGATTCCGGACGACGGATTTGTTCCGGACAACTACCGTCCTGACGATTATTTCCATGATTTTACGCCGGAAGAGGACAACATCCGCGCCTGCCTCACGCATATCGCCACCGGGTCCTTCCCGGCCCTTCCGACGGTTGAAGAACCGCTTCGCAGCACGTCCCACAGCGGTGTCCGTTTTCTGTCCGCTCCCGAGCGGGATCCCCACTATGGCCTGGACCTGATCCGCACCCTTCCGGGTGAAAGCCGGTAGAAAATATTTTTTATAAAAATTTGTATTTTAAAGATTTATCGTATAAATTTGGCAAAAATATCATCTTAACCTTTAATACTTAAACCTATGAAAAAACTTGTTGACAAGATCAATGCTGAAATCGCAGAATTCCAGAAGAACGCTGAAGCTCAGGTAGTTAAGGGCAACAAGGCTGCTGGCCTCCGCGCACGTAAAGCTGCTCTCGCTCTCAAAGAACTGCTTGTTGAGTTCCGCAAAGAATCTGTGAAGGCAGGCAAATAATCATTAATTGATTGATAAAAAGAAGGGTGGCCGTTTCCGGTCACCCTCTTTTTTATTTTCCCTTGCAGTAGTCGAAGGGTGGTTCGCGGTCGCCCATCAGCGGAACGAACTTGAAATCGTGCCCGCGGGCGGCGTAATACTCGGCCCAGGCGGCCTCCAGTGTCTTGGGACTGTTCATGAGCTGGACGGCTGTCAGGTAGAAGATCTTGCCGACATTGATCAGCGCCTTGGTGCCGATGGTGGTTCCGCCAATCGTGCACTGCTGCCAGGAGTGGAGGCCGGCGTGCTTGACGCAGGTGCAGACCCGCATCGAGGAG